>Ga0310813_10000123_pt1 | contig 57343 bp, 56 predicted proteins | sample YN3metagenome_FD_203086 | JGI IMG/M metagenome (GOLD analysis project Ga0310813, IMG submission 203086) | Soil microbial communities from experimental microcosm in Duke University, North Carolina, United States - YN3 | ecosystem: Engineered > Artificial ecosystem > Soil microcosm > Unclassified... | reverse complement strand
AGTTATGAATTATGAATGAAAGTTTTTAACTCATAATTCATAACTCAACATTCATCACTATTTACTCACCCCTTTCCAAAAAACTTCAAACGCTTGTTCCATCGCTTTCTGGCGATCTTTTTTATTCTTCAGCGTGGTACAATGATTGACGGAAGCAGTAGAGAGGCTGTCAAACATGGAGAAGAACAAGGGTACACTTATCCTGCTCACGCTGCCTTCTTTGATCGCTGTTTTCACAACTTTTTCCGCTAAATCGGCGGTTGAAACAACCTCTTTTTTTGTAAGATTGGTTACATAAGGCGAAGAGGCAAACATATGCGTAAAGCGGAAAGAATGCTGGTTTTTTAGTGCCCAATCATTCGCTTTTATCCAAAGATGACGCATCTTGGTCTTGGAGGTTTTCTGGCGTGATAAACCTTCCTGCAGGTAATTCATTTGTTCCTGCTTGGTTTCAACGTAAAGACTATTGATCAATCCTTCTTTGCTTGGGAAATATAAAAATAATGTTCCCGTCGCCACATCGGCTTCTTTTGAGATGTTGGCAGTAGAAGTGTTTTGAAAACCGTTTTCACAAAACAGTTTCAAGGCAGCTTTTTTGATTTGATCTCTTTTTTCTGTCATGACTCTATTAGTTATTCCACCATTCGGTAGTAGGTTGTATATGGATAATATTAACAGGCTCGCCGATCTTAGGAGTGGTTACCACTTGACCTTGTTCTTTCGAGGTTTTCATTACTCTTTGAATTGGCTCATCCCAATCGTGGTTGGCGAGTACAAATTTACCCCAGTGAACAGGCAATAATACCTCTGTTTTAAGGTCTTTCGCAGCTTGCACCGTTTCCTCGGGCACCATATGGATCTGCGGCCAGTTTTTCCCGTATTGTCCGGCTTCCAGCATAGCGATGTGGAAGGGACCATATTTTTCTCCTATCGTTTTAAAATGTGTATCATAGCCTGAATCGCCGCCGATAAAGATGTTGTAGCCGTGTAGCTGCAATACAAAAGATGCCCAAAGTGTTTTCCCTCTTACAAAAGTCCTTCCCGAAAAGTGACGGCCAGGAGTGGCAATGAATTTCACACTGTCGCTTAGTTGCTTTTCTTCCCACCAGTCGAGCTCCACGATCTTTTCTTTTGGAATACCCCAATGTTCCAAATGTTCTCCTACGCCGAGCGCTGTTACGAATAACTTGGTTTTGGATTTAAATTCTGATATCGTCTCATAATCCAGGTGATCGTAGTGATCGTGTGTAATGACCATAATATCGATTGCCGGAAAGCTGCTTACTGGGTATACATCTGTGCCCTCAAAGGCTTTGCCGAAGAGGGAAACAGGGGAGGCATGTCCGCTGAAAACAGGGTCTACCAGCAAGGTCAGCTCTTTTGAGCGGATCATGTAGGAAGAATGGCCAAACCATACAATAGTGGGCTCATTGGCTGTTAGCGTATTCAGGTCGGTTTGAACAGATGGGATCTTTTTTGTAGGCGCTACATTTTCGGATTTGTCGAAGAATTCCCTCAGCATTTTTATATAGGAAGTTTCTTTCAGTAACACTTCTGTAGGACTCAAGTTTTGAAAGGAACCATCGCGGTAGTTGGGCGACTGCTCTACTCGTTGCAGGCGCTGGCCCGTAGGATTCTTACCAAATACAGGCCGCTGCATGAACAAATAAACGCCCAAGGCTAGCGCGAGAATTACTATTAAAATTATCATCATTATTTTCTTTAGCTTTTTCATAATATGAACTGACTAGTCAGTCAGTAAAGATAAGACGAAAATTTGACGTTCCAAATTTTGAGACGATTTTTGCGAAAATGGGGTTTTGAAAGATCGGTTCTACCTGTGAAGATCGGCGATCTGTGAAAGCCGATTTTTGCGAAAAACATGCTGAAGAGAGATCTCTTTGACAAGTGACTGCCGATTTGCAAATTGGCAAAACGAAGTGTCCAAAATGAAAAAAGCCCCGAAATGACATTTCGGAGCTTCCTTTACGGATGTTATAATTTGATTTAGTTTTTTACTTTTTCCATTTAATGCCGCAGCCAATTGCCTTGGTCGTTGTCGTTTTTACTTCCTTTCCGGCCAGAAGCGCGTCTACTGCCTGCTCCACATATTTCTCTTTTACAGCTGAAGGATCGTCCGTATTATCGTCGACCGCACCGATATAACGAACGACCAAATCATTGTTTACTTTTTGAAGTACAAATACATGAGGCGTTTTACTGGCTCCATAGGTCATAGCGATCTGCTGGCTTTCGTCTACAAGGTAGGGAAAGGTGAATCCTTTCTCTTTTGCGCGTTTTTTCATGTTGGCAAAATCATCTTCCGGGTATTGCACAGGATCGTTTGGATTCACGGCGATCACCGGATAGCCTGATTTGGCGTATTTTTTATTCAAATCGTTGATCCGGTCTTCGTATTTTACTGCGAAAGGACAGTGATTGCAGGTAAATACTACGATATAACCCTTGGCATCGCGGTAGTCGAGCGGTGATACCATCTTTTCATCGATGTTTTTAAGCTTGAAATCCAAGGCTTTATCACCCACTTTGTAGCCTCCCTCGTTCGTAAAGGAGACACAGAAAAACAGCAACGCCGCTGCCCATAAAAATGATCGCTTTTTCATATGATTTTATTTTTTAGTTTGAATAATTGAATCCAATTCCGCTGCAGTAAGATCACCTTCTTTGAAAAATATTTTACTCCCGGCCTTATACATCAATGTAGCGGGGATTGCTCCATCCCAATTGGGCTCGATCTTGTCTATCCAGGTATTGGGATTGCCTGCATTGAGCATGTAAACTTCGTTTTGCAGGTTTTTCTTCTCTACAAATTTGATAACTTTCTCTCTTTCAGAAGGAAAATCAAGACTTACCAGCAAGATCTTCACCTCTTCTGCAGGATATTTTTTGCCGGCAGTTTCAAAATATGGCAGTTCTTCCACACAAGGCTTGCACCAGGTAGCCCAGAAATTGATCACATAAAGTGTATTGGTTTCCGGCTTTATCGTTTTGGATTGCAATTGTTCCAATGTGATCGTGTTTACGCGATCTGCTTTTGTTGCAGTCAAAAAAAACGACAAGATCAGGAAGGCATAAGTATAAAAGGAAGGCATACTTTTAGTTTTTTCGTCTTACTCAAGTTAAAAAACTATCCTGAAAAACGGAGGTTAAATTTAGTTTGTTTTGACAACATGCAACCACTAAATGAATGACCAGGCAACAATTCTACTTATTTTATTTCCCTGGCTCATTTCAATTGTTTTCACAGATCTCGCTTTTACTTTTTCCAACGCTCCATACACGGCGGGAAGATTAGCACTTTTAGAAATTAAGGTCGTATACCATTTTGATTGCAAAGGAAAATCAGCGCTTTGTAAGATCATTTTATAAACGAATGCTCGCTCTCCTCCTTCGTACCAGAGTTCGTTTTGGCGGCCTCCGAAATTTAAGGCGCTAGTTTTTTTACCAAGGTTTTTCCATTTACGTTCTGTGCCTGCCTGCGCTTCTTCTTGCGAACCGTGGAAAGGCGGGTTGCACATGGTAAGATCAAATCGATCGTCGGGGAGAAGAATGTGTTTGAAAATATCCTGCGGCGATTTTTGTAAGCGGAGCTGTATATTTTCTTTTAGAGAATTTTCGGTGATAATTTTTTCTGCAGAACGCAGCGCTTGCGAGTCTACATCGGTGGCTACAAACTGCCAGCCATGTTCGCGCAAGCCGAGTATAGGATAGATAAGATTTGCACCGGTTCCTATGTCAAGTACTTTCACATTATTTCCTTGCGGAATTTTTCCTCCGTTGTTTTCTGAATGCAGATCGGCCAGGTAGTGAATGTAATCGGCTCTTCCTGGAATGGGCGGACAAAGATACTGCGATGGAATATCCCAAAAATTCAGTTGGTAAAAATGCTTGAGCAAGGATTTGTTCAACGCTTTCACCGCAAGGGGATCGCTGAAGTCGATGGTTTGTGTTTGGTATTTATTTGTAAAAACGAAATTTTTCAGCTCCGGCAAAGTATGGACCAATGCCTCAAAATCATATCCGTTGCGGTGTTTGTTGCGCGGATGAAGTTCTTTCTTTTCTGTAGGATTTTCGACTACTTTTTTTCGTTCCTTGTGCATGCTTGTTTCAAATCACCTCATGATGTTTCCTCCCAAGTTCGCAAAGATTTCGCAGAGAACGTAAAAAATTAATTCATTCTGAAATCCTGGTCATTCTTCCAGGCTTTTGTGATCAAAGCCTTTACCCAAATGGACTTTGTAGTCGTCGGTTGTGCCTGTGATATGTACAGGCACCTTTATTTTAGCGAGCGGCAGCATGGAGACTTTTAAAAGGTAGTTCATTTCGTTTTCAAAACTATGATTGCCTTCAATGTCGAGTACGTATTTTCCTGTGGTGAATGTAAACGGAAGAAGAAACATTTTACCATTGCTGATCTCTGATCTTATAAAAACTCCTTTGAGCGGCTCGTGATGAAGATCGTTGCGACCGGTGGCTTTGGACACGGCTTCCATCATTTTGATGCCTTTGATATTTGCTTCTTCAATATCCATCGAACCTTTGCCCACCAGTGTATGGAATTGTATGTCCATATTTTTATCAAGCTCTCCTTTCAGCCAATACGTCACAGATAATTTTCCATGCGCATCGGCCATGGCTGGCGCAAGTTTGCGGACTAGCGGTACTTCCTGATAGGTGCGGTTGATGTCGAGATTGTTTATTACAAAATTAAAATCAAACGTTGGTTTCATAGGGTCATGCGAATCGTAGACGCCGAAACACTCGATATCCGAACCAGCCAACTGGAACGAAGATTTTGTAAGTACTATGGTTTGATCTACCAACTGAATTTCTCCCTCGAGTTGTTGGATCGTAAGATCTTCCATGATCACTTTGCTGATCTTGCTGTCGATTGTAAAATGAATTCCTTCCGGAATTACTACTGCAGAAATATTGGTATCGACGGCAAGCTCGGAAGAATTTTCAACTGTAAATTCATTTAGGTTTAACGTATCGCAAACCATGTTGAGGTCGCCTACCAACTGCCGGTTTTTATCGTCGAGCAATAAAGAATAAGGATCTAACAAATGCCCGGAGAGCAGCATCCTGCTGGTACCGTAGCGGCCGTGCAATGTATCCAGTTGGATTCGATCGGGGAAAAAACCAAGCTGCGCATCATAGATATGAATGCGGCGCGGCAGAGAAGGAGTTTTGATCACTACATTTTTGGCTACAAGAATGCCTTCTGTTTTCAATTTTCTCCAATTTTTCTTTTCGATGGAAGACCAGCGGCCAGCGCTCTCAAAGCTGGTAAAGATCTTGCCTTTCATTTTAATATCCTGAAGATTAAAATGCGCTAATGTTTTTTCAAGATCCACTTCCCCATTTACGCGTACGTTGAACAAAGGATCTGTCAGGTCTTCGATGGTTCCCGCTATCTCGATGGTATCGGTTTCCAAATTAAAAGAAAGTTTTCCCAGATCGATCTTCGTGTCTTTGAGCGAGCCGCCTTTGTTTTCTACGGTTGCCCAAAATTCTATATTCTCCACCGGCGATGGATAAAGGCTGTCGCGGATGTATCCTTTTTCAAACGAAAGAGATGCGTCAATGATCGGCATTTCATTTCGTTCTTTATCGTAAAAACCTTTGACCGTAATATCGCTGTAGAGATCTCCTTTCAGCACTAATCCTTTTACCGGATAAAAAGCGGAAAGCTCTTCCAGCTTCAGCCGGCCTTCGAGCTCGGCGTCGAAGTATTTTCGTTTGATGCCTTTCATTTTCATTCTTCCCGACAAAGGATGATCGCCCATTTTCATAGTGAGTTTTTTGATGTCCACTTCGAGGCTGTCTTCTATTCCGTAAGGATTATCCAGTGAAAGATCGAGAAAGATATGATCAAAAGATTGCGACAGTCCGGGGTAAGCGAGCGAAGCCTTGTCGATCGCAAGCTTCAAGCCATAGCCAGGAAGTTGATGATCGGAATACATCCCTTTCACATAGCCAGAGCAAGTAAGATTGCCTTTGGCTTTTAGCTTTTTCATTTCCTCTTTATAAAAACCCGGAAGAACTGAAAGCAGGTCTGAAAAGCTACTTTTCTTTAAATTCCAGGTGAGATCAAAAACGAACCCGGAGTCGGGCATGCCGATATTCCCGTTGATTCCAAAGTCCAGATGGTTAAGTTTGAGGTCGTGATCTTTGAACGTGAAAATATTATTTTTCAAGTCCATATCAATGACCATTTCTCCGAGAAAACTTTTATCGGTAAACCAGCGAATCTTTCCTGCTTTGTAACTCAGGTTTTTGATATCGAGAAAAAGATAAAGATCGGAGCGTTCGGATTTGAAATCTCCTTTTCCTTTGTGCTGCACACCTTGCATCACAATGTACTGCTTTTGTGCCAGGTCTGTGTAGCGGATCGTGCCGTCTTCTATTGTCCAGAGATCCAGTTTTACTTCTACCTCTGTGCTATCGCTGCTGTCGCCGCTTTTCATCAGGTCGTAGTTGGCTTTGCCTTCTTCGTTGATCAACACCTGAATAATTGGTTGCTCCAGCGCAATGCTGTTGAGCTCGATTTTTTCTCCTTTGAGAATAGAGATAAGATCGAAAGAAACGGAAAGTTTTGGCGCGATCAGAAATGTATCTTTTTCGAAAGGAACATTTCCGATCACAAGTAAATTGTGGAATGTGAGGGTAGTATTTGGAAAATTTTTAAGAGAAGAAAAACTGAGGTCCGAGTAAAGCACTTGGGCATTTACTTTTTGATCTATAGCCTCGAGTAATTTGGCCTTTACTTCTTTTTTGAAAAAAGCGGGCAAGTTTACCAGCACAATTGCTAATGCAAATAAAATTACCAGTCCGAATATTTTTCCCGGGTTTTTCTTAAACCATTGTCTCAAATTATTCATAATCTTCCTGGCCGGATCATAGAAACAGCGAAGTTACTAAAATGAATAGAAGTTTTAACAACGATCCGGAAGAAGTTGTTGTAAAGAAATGTGATCTATTGGTGCGGAATGGAAAGGTAATAGGCTACTTTTTTGCGGGCTTGCCTGGTGCCGCATTTTGCAGAAGATTTTTGACTGCTCTTGCTGCAAGCAGAAAAGCTGATGGCGATCAGCAGTAAGTAAAGTATAGTTTTCATTTTGGGAGAGTGGTTTGTAAAAGAAAGATACAAAGCCTTTTCCAGATCTGATACTTTTTACATTTATAATCAAATTTTTCGTTTTAATATTCATATTCCGGGAGCACAATTCTCAGGATTAAAGAATTAGCAGATGAGAATAGTGGCTGTCATTCAGGAGGAACCTTGTGAGTAGAGATTCAGAATAGTGATCTCTAAACCGAATGAGTAGAACAAAGTGAACTATAAACGACACTGCAGACTCTGCACAAGTTTCCTCCTGAATGACAACTTTTTTATTCACTCAAGATTCATAACTTAATAAGACTATTTTAGTCGCCGGGAAACAAAAGCACATCCGTCGGCGTTTTCTTCTAAAGGAGCCTTTATGCCCAAGCTTTATTTCAATTCTACCCGACATGCGGATCTACCCTTGCACTATGGCCATGTGCCGCCCTGGCTGGCAAGGCGCATGAGTTTATTGGGAGGCAGCATTCTGGAATCCATTGTACTCGACTATGGAAAGTCTGAAGTATTGCAACGTCTCAGTGATCCCCTATGGTTTCAGGCATTCGGTTGTGTGCTGGGTATGGATTGGCATTCTTCTGGCATTACGACTTCGGTAATGGGTGCATTGAAAAAAGCAGTAAACCCAAAATTTAACGAACTGGGTCTTTACATTTGCGGCGGCAAAGGAAAATACTCACGTGAAACCCCGGCCGAGCTGCTGGCGCTCTCCGAACGGACTGGCTTGAACGGCGCAGAACTAGTGCGCTCGAGCAAACTGAGTGCAAAAGTTGATAATACAGCTATCCAAGACGGGTTTCAACTTTATCTTCATAGTTTTATTGTAAGCGACGAAGGCGAATGGGCTGTAGTGCAGCAAGGAATGAACGACGCTACCGGTATGGCGCGCAGGTATCATTGGCATTCGGCACAGATGAAATCTTTTGTAGAAGAACCTCATACTTTTATTTATGGACAAAACCAGGGCATCATTCTTAACCTTACCAATACAGAAGCAGCCGCAGCTAAAAAAGGAATGCTCGAGATCGTACAGGAAAATCCCGATAAGATGCTCCCTGAGATCCGCAAAATTGTGATGCCATGCCATCACGATGTACGAGCAAAAGATGTAGATCTTAAAAGATTAGGAAGCATGCTGGCTCTGGCACACGATAGTGACTTGAGTGATTTTGAATCCCTGCTTCTTATACAAGGAATGGGACCACGTACGATTCAATCATTGGCCCTGGTGAGTGAAGTGATTCATGGCACTCCTTCCCGTTTCAGCGATCCGGCGAGGTTTTCATTTGCGCATGGCGGTAAAGACGGGCATCCTTTTCCGGTGCCGACAAAAGTGTATGACCAAACTATTTCCGTTTTGCAAAATGCTGTAGAAAAAGCAAAGCTTGGTGACAAGGACAAAAAAGAAGCGATCAAAAATTTGTCATTAGTTTCGCAGCTTTTGGAAAAAGATTTCGAGCCGAAGCCGGAAGATTTTAATAAAGTGATCCAGAAAGAACGCGACGAGTCTTATAAATACGGCGGTCGCACGGTGTTTGGAAAAGCGAAGCCTCCGAAAGATGATGGGCAACTTAGTTTGTTCTAGCCGGAATATCTTTTTTCATTTTTTGAAAATAAATACCCGTACAACTATTATTAGATCAACAATCTTCCCACTACAAACACAATAAACAGGTTTCCCCACAAGGCTTCTATGATGGTGACGTTGGTTACAAGTTCGTTGCAAACATAGGGAATTTCTGTGCCGGCAAGAATATTAAAACTGAAAGTAATGCTTTTAATAAAGTGGTGTGTTCCGAGCGGTGTCTGAAAATCTAAACTGGTCAGCGAAATGATATCGATGATCTCGTAAAAACTTCCAAACGCAATGCCGGTGATCAAATAGATGCAAGCCGCGCCCCACATGCGCTCGCCGATGGCAAGATTGCGTTTGAAAATTTCGGTGATCGTAAAATAAACAACGGAGATCTCTACAAATAATAAGGTAGTCATGATTAAAGCCGTAGCAATTCTAAACTCCAGTGGATTCAGCAAAGTGAAAAACGGGTTTACAAAAACTACTCCGATCAGAAATGTTCCCATGATCAGGATCAATAAACAGATCAAAAGCGCGCGGCTCTTGGTATAGTTGCGCAGCATATCCCAAAGCAGGTAAACATATATTCCCAGCACAGAGAAGAAAAGTAATTCGGTGATCTCATTTCCATATGGAACTTCAAAAAGATCCATAATGCCTTTGGCTAAAAAACAAACCAAGAGCAAAAGCATTTGCACCGGCACTACGTTTTTAAAATCCTTGAGCTTCTCACGAGCGAGTTCGATGTCTTTTAGATTTTGGAATAGTTTCATAACAGTAGTTTTTTAAGAGTAACCACCAAGGTTTTGGGAAACCTTGGTGGTATATTAATTATTCTTCCATCCGGATTTTTTCGATCATCAAATGTTTTGTAAAATTTTTAACGATTTCCCCCATCTCCTTGTCGCGCGATTCCATTTCGGAAAGGTCGAGGTCAGAAGCTTCTACTACGGGTTTGAGTTTGGCAAGATTTCCTTTGAGCTGATCGATGGCTAATATATTGGATTTTTTCACTTCCTCGGGGACCTCTTCTTGTTGGAGTTTTATTTCCAGCTCCGCAATATATTTTTCTACATAAGGAACCATATCCCAGGGATTGTTAGGCATATTCCAGACGAATTCAATGTTGCATTTTTTACAACGGTATTTATTGCTCTTCCAGCCTTCGGGACTTTTATCAGTGCCTATTAATTTAAGATTTGTATTTTTTTCGCAGCGCGGACAAAGCGCTTGTTCTTTGATCAATCCTTTCAACCGTTCACGATCTTCTAACACTGCGTCGCGACTTTGGGCGTGGATAGCTATTTGCTCTACTAATTTTTCGCAAGTCTGAACCAGCTCTGTGTAATCTTCGGTGGCTTTATTTTCAGCCACGAGCATTTTTACTTTTTTCTTAAAAAAATTTACAAGTCTAATCAGTTCGCGTTCTTCTGCTTTCAGGTTTGGGACCATTTTATCTCTATTGAAGTACAACTACAAGTTAGTAAAAAGTATTGAGTCCTTAGTAGTGAGTAAATGGAAATGCTCATTACTAAGGACTCAGGAATAAAATCTAAAAAACTATTCCAGCTCCATGCGGATGCCTTCTTCGTCTACGTCGTCTTTTTTACGTTTTTTTATCTTTTCCTTCGGCAACACTTTATGATCGCCCTTACTGAGTGTAAGCAGCAAGGCCGGAAGAATAGTAAGATTGGTAAACATGGCGAAGAACAAGGTGAGCGAGGTGAGCAAACCTAAGGCTACAGTACCTCCGAAGTTGGAAAATACAAAGATCACAAAACCGCAGAACAATACGATTGAAGTATAGATCATACTCACGCCGGCCTCTTGGATACTTTTAGTCACTGCCATCAATACATTTCCTTTGCTGAAAAGTATTTCCTGTTTGTATTTACTTAAGAAGTGAATCGTGCTGTCGATAGAAATACCAAACGAAATTCCAAAGATCAACGCTGTACTTGGCTTGAGCGGAATATGGAATAAGCCCATGATACCCGCCGTCATGACCATTGGGATCACGTTCGGGATCATAGAGATCATGATCATTTTCGGGCTGGTGAAAATAAAAGCCATCATCAGCGAGATAAGAATGAAGGATACGATCAAACTACCCGTAAGGTCGTTGATCAGGTATTCGTTGCCCGCTAAGAAAATTAACGTTGTACCCGTGATCCTCACTTCGTAGCCGTTTTCTTTGCTGAAAATTTCGTCGGCTTTTTTCTGAATATTTTGTTTTACAAGTTCGTTCATTTTCACCGTACCAAGATCGGCTACTTTACACGTGAAGCGTACATATCGTCCGGTGCTGTCTACAAAGGCACGCAGCAGGTTGCTGGATTCTTCTTTGCTTCCAAAATATTTTATAATAAAGGCTCTTTCATTATTAGTTGGCAATCTGTAAAATTCCGGATCGCCTCCGTAAAAAGATTGAGTAGCGCCTTTCACCACATTAAGGATTGAAAGCGGCGGTGAAATATTATTAAATTTTAAAAGATACTGTTCAAACTCTTCCAGCTTTTTCAAATTAGAAAGTTTGAGCACGGCTTTTTTCTTTCCAAGATCCACGATGATCTCCAAAGGCATCACACCGTTAAAATGCTGTTCAAAAAAAGCAAGATCGGTACGAATGCTGCTGCGCTCCGGTAAGTCATCTACCATGTACGAAACTGGTCTGAGTTTTAAAATACCATAAATCGATATCAACAGGAAAACTCCCGTTACCGCATAGATCCAGGGACGATGATAAAGTGTTACGCGCTCGAGTAGCTGGTTTACTTTACTGAGAAATCCAAGGTCCAGATGTTTAAGCTGTTTCGCTGTAGGCGGCGGCAGGAATAAAAGGAATGTCGGGATAATAATAAGTGTGATCAAAAAAGTAGCCACACTCAAAATTCCCGCTACTAATCCAAATTGTTTAATGGTAACAATATTGGTGAAGTAAAGTACAAAGAAACCAACAGCAGTGTTGATATTCGTCATGAACGTGAGGAAACCAATTTTTTCAATGATTCGGCTTACTGCTTTTATTTTATTTTTGTGACGTTTATATTCCTGATGGTATTTATTATACATATAAATACAATTCGGAATACTAATGATGATGATCAGCGCGGGCAGCACTCCAGTAAGCACTGTGATTTTATAACCAAGTAATACAACTGTTCCTCCGGTACAAATAAGCGTGGTAAGAATTACCAGGAAGGTAAAGATCACCGAGGAAAGTGAACGGAAAAATAAAAACAGCGTAGCCGAAGTTACCAACACAGATAAACACAAAAGTGTGATCAGCTCAGATTTCATTTCGCTCACCATGATGGAGCGGATATAAGGAAGCCCGGCGTAATGAAGTTGGATGCCGGTTTCTTCGGAAAATTTTTTGGAATCGGCGAGAATTTTTTTCATCACCGTAGCACGGCGACTGGAATTTAAATAATCCGCTTCCAACGATACGGCGATCAACAAAGCATCTGTGTTTTCATTCACCAGAAGCTTGTCGTAAATTTTCACATTACGCGCTTGTCCAAGCAAACTATCAAGCTGTTTCTGATCTCGAATTTTTTCAGGGAAGATACTTTGCTGATCAAACTTCCTGTTGGCAGTATCTTTTACAAGATTTTTCAACGTAGGAAGGGAGATCACATCCTTTACTCCTTCTGTATTTTTGAATTCTCTGCAGAGTGCCTGAAGCTTTGAAAATTTTTCGTAAGTATAGACAGATTCATCTTGCATACCGATAGCAAAAATACTCGCGTCTTCTCCGAACGTTTTTTTGAAATTTTTGAAGTAAACATATTCAGGATCATCAGCCGGAACGATCTGTACATAGTCGTACGATATTTCCAGATTTTTGCATTGCCAGGCCATAAAGCCAGATATCAACAAAGTGATGATTAAAAAAACCAGGCGGTTCTTAATTATTATACTCGAAATCTTATACCACATATTTTCCGTAAAGAGGTAAAGTTAATGAAATTTTATTCGGTTACGAAAACGATTTTTTTCAGCAGGAATGTTGGTTTTACTTCTTAACACATCATTTAATAATATAAAAAAATTAAAAATTTATTATTACTTATTATTAAGGCTGTGGATTCGTTGAGAAGTTTAGTTTTACACGCTTGTTTTTTTCACGATTGGATAAGTGTTTTTTCATTCCACTTCAATCCACATTTTATTCATATCCTATTTCTTTCAACCTTAGAAGATTAATCATTAGGTTAACATACAAGTGAAGATATACCCATTTGTTTTTCGATTATTAACACTGTTGATCTTCTATTAATAAACCTGTTTTTATGCCAACTTATTATTTCGCCTTTGTGGGTTACTTTGTTCTTCACAGAAGTAGATATCCAGACTAACGACATAAATTGACTATTCCACATTATTTGTGGACTGATATTTTTCAAAAAATGATGGAAGATTAAGAAAAAAGGTTAAAAAGACACCTGTTTTACAGATCTTGATATATTTGTTTATATTTCAAGTTAAATAATTAATAGCCAATTATTTAACTTGAAATTTTATATCCTGGATCTCCCAGTTAGCTCGCAGGTTTATCTTGTCTTTATAATAAGCGATCTTTTCAGGCTGTATATCATTATCAAGATCTAAGGGATCCCATCTGCCATTGTTATTGGCATCAACGATTACTTTTAATTGATATTGACCTGGTTCGAGAGCTTTGTAAAAGAATTTGGTTGGATTGATTTTACTATCTACTACTTTACCCTTGGAATCCAACAATTGGAAAATATAGTGTGGATATCTGCAAATAATTGTGCCTGAGAGCAATCCATAGTTTTCTTCGTTTTTGTTCTTGAGTTTATACTTAGTAGCCATACTGCTATCCGCGGTATAGCTCATAAAAGCTCCTTCTCCGAAACGTAAGACCAGACTATCTTTAAAGGTATTGGTGTTAGTAAAAGAGATATTCATTTTGGTACTATCAAGATGAAACTGTTCTTCCGATACAGTAAAAGGTATACTATCTTTTTTGAATTCCAGTTGAGAATAATTGATCTTGTCTACAGGTTTGTTGAAACGGAGTTTTATTTCATCACCTTTTACTATTTCGAGGTTTTTAGGTGAGAGAACGAATAGAAAAACGTTTTTCTTGTTCTTATCCTTATATTCTTCGAATTTTAGTTTGATCGTATCTTTTGAGATATTTCCACTAGAGTCTGTGAATTGTGCGTAGAAACTCACGCTGTCTTTGGTATGAAAAGTATTAAAAATACGGATCACTTTTCCTTCTTGTTCGTAATCGCTCAATAAAGGAGGATGGTCGGTAGTTAAGCTGTATTGTTCCACGCCTTCACTCAAAGTAAGTAAGTAATAATCGCGTTCCTGTTTATCACTCACAATGCTTGCGCCTTTTTTGTCCGCTTTGGTAATGCCAAGTTTCAAGCCGGTGACAGATTTATTCACAACAAGGTTGTTTATATAGGCTATATCCTCCTTCTCGTTATCATAATTAAAGTTTTTATTAAGATCGTTTAGAGCATATATATTATAGGTGCCTTCTTTTACATTCTTGATATTAAAGTTTCCATCTGTATTGGTTTTAGAAAAGTACAATGGTTTACTATTACGAACAGTGTTGGTATCTCCAACTTTGTACACAAGGATTGAAAGATCCTTTACTCCTTTTTCTTTTATAAAATCATAGGCTTGGCCTTGTATTGAAAGGGAGTCTATCAGAGGACCAGTACTGAAGGCGATATTTAAGTCTTTGATGAAATTACCTTCAGTTAAGTCTTTAATGGATTCTCCAAAATTTATATTGTACGTCGTATTTTCTTTAAAAGGCTCTCGAAATTTTACTGTAACCGTTTTCTTTTTAGTAATGATATCATATTTACTTTCCACCAGTGGAGAGATCACGATATTTTCGTTCAACTTTTGTGCGTCTATGTATTCATCGAATTCCAGCACCACTACTTTGCCTTTGTAGTTTGTGCTATTATTTTCCGGAGTTGATTTTTCAAGTTTAGGCGGCGCGGCATCCTTTGCCCCACCCATTGGCTGTTTTATATTGGCACAGGCGGAAAGAAAAATAAGAATGATTATGAAGTAAATTTTAGTGCGCATTCTTTTTAAAAAGATAGATCAAACTGGAATAATTTTTATCAGAGCTGGCTTTTATATTAGATACGAATCCATTGTAAAATGCACGAAGGTAATTGGTTTTCCCAAATTTGTACTTATCGCTTAGCATACTCACATAAAAGGAATCAAAGACCATAGGTTTTGTACCAAGAAGTTGGAAAGAATGCTTCTTCAACAACTTATCCATATCTGGAGGAGTAAAATGATATAGATGTCTTGGTACGTCATAGGCTGCCCAATATTGCTTGTAAATTATTGAGTCATAGGAATTACAATTAGGAACAGCAATGATCAGACGGCTATTATCTTTCAGTAATTTGTGAATATGTTGAATACTTTCGTTTAGTTTATGCACATGCTCCAGCACATGCCAAAGCGTGATTACGTCGTATTTTTTTTCACCTGGTAGATCGAATAGGTTTGAGTAAATAGTCTGGCCTGTATTTTTTTCGGCCAATGCTCTGGCGCCCGGATCAGGTTCCATACCCTCGATCTTCCAGTTATTTTCTTTGCAGGCTTGTAAGAAATAACCGGTTCCACAGCCAATATCAAGGATGGTACCTTTTTCAGAGCCCGACTGGTTAATTAAAGCAAGTTTTGATTTGAGGGATTGTTTTCGTACCAGGTGGTAAAGTTTGTTGATGACCCCTTTATTAGTATCGCTGTGTGAAATATAATCTTCCGATTGGTAATACTTGCCAATAGTATCTTCCGATGGAATTGGATTTGTGAACCTAAATCCACAGGTTTTACACTTTGAAATGTGGAAAGTCTCACCAGAAATGCTATGATCTTTTAAGGTAAGAAAATTCTCATAATCCTGTTCTGAGCATACAGGACAGGTTTTTACTTCTATTAGCACAGTATTCGTATTAAAAATTCAACAAATGAACAAACAAGGGTGAATAGGTTATCTACCAAGATAGACCATTAGCACGGATATATCGGAAGCACTTACTCCGCTGATGCGGGAAGCCTGACCTAAGGTAAAAGGTTTTATTTTCTTCAACTTTTCCCTTCCTTCGCTCGATAGGGCAGATACTGTATCATAGTCGAGGTTATCGTACAGCTTATAGTCTTCTAATGATTGCAACTTCTGAGCCATTTGTTCCTCTTTTTCTATATACTCAAAGTATTTAGTTTCAATAGAAGCTTGTTCTATTTCTTCTTCGCTATAAGAATGAATAGCTTCTAGGACATTGGCATTTGCTTGCATCAAATCGGTAAGCTCTATCCCAGGACGTTTAATTAAAGAAAAAAGAGAAGCTTTTTCTCTTATAGCTGCAGACTCTTTGCTCTCCAGAAAACCATTTATTTCATCAGGGTTTAGTTTTATCTTCTTTAATTGATCCTGTAGTTCTTTAGACCTGCTCAGCTTTTTATTCATATTATTCAGCCTTTGCTGAGAAGCTAAGCCAAGTTGATTCCCTTTTGAAGTTAATCGGATATCGGCATTGTCTTGTCTTAATAGCAAGCGAAATTCTGCCCGGGAAGTAAACATGCGATAAGGTTCGTCTGTACCTTTGTTTACTAAATCATCGATTAGTACTCCAATATAGGCTTCAGATCTTTTTAGAATGAATGGATCTTTTTCCCATACTTTGTTATGAGCATTTATTCCGGCCATCAACCCTTGACAGGCGGCTTCTTCATAGCCTGTAGTCCCATTGATTTGTCCGGCGAAGAATAGATTTTTGACCAGTTTTGTTTCTAACGTTAGGTCTAATTGCGTAGGAGGGAAGAAATCGTATTCAATAGCATAGCCTGGACGGAACATTTTTACATTTTCAAATCCAGGGATCAATTTCATAGCTTTTAACTGTACATCTTCCGGAAGGGAAGTAGAAAAGCCGTTTACATAGATCTCGATGGTATCCCAACCTTCAGGTTCTACAAAGATTTGGTGTCTTTCCTTATCGGCAAAGCGATTGATCTTATCTTCTACAGATGGACAGTACCTGGGTCCTCTTCCTTGGATTCTTCCAGTATACATAGGAGATTTGTCGAACCCCTTTTTGAGCTCTTCGTGCACGTTCTGATTAGTATAAGTTACCCAGCAGCTTTTTTGTATCGGAGGAATTTTGGTATCTGTATAGGAAAATTTTCCGCATTTTTCATCTCCTTTTTGTTCTTCCATTTTGGAGTAATCAAGACTTCTGCCGTCTACCCTTGGAGGAGTACCAGTCTTCATTCTGCCAGATTCAAATCCGAGTTGTATGAGTTGCTCGGTGATACCAGTAGCCGCTTTTTCAGCAGATCTTCCCCCGGAAAACTGTTTTTCACCAATATGAATAACTCCATTTAGAAAAGTACCGTTTGTAAGTACTACAGCCTTACAAGCTATTTCAATTCCCATCCCTGTCCTTATTCCACGTACTTTCCCGTTCTTAATGATCAATCCGCTGACCATTTCCTGCCACATGTCTACGTTTGGATTTCTTTCCAGGGTTAGTCTCCATTCTTCAGCAAATTTCCAACGATCGTTTTGAGCTCTAGGACTCCACATCGCCGGACCTTTGGATAAATTAAGCATTCTGAATTGGATCATTGTTTTGTCTGTCACAATTCCAGACATACCACCCAAAGCATCTACTTCACGTACGATTTGCCCTTTCGCCACTCCTCCCATTGCCGGATTGCAGGACATTTGTCCAATCCTGCTCATATCCATAGTGATCATCAAAACTTTTGATCCCATAGTGGCTGCCGCATGTGCTGCCTCACAACCCGCATGTCCGGCCCCTACTACTATTACATCGTATTCTTTAAACATCGCTTTTTTGAGATTTGGTGTTCCACGTGAAACACTTCTTTAAATCTTTGATTTACAAAACAAACATGTTCCACGTGGAACATGTTTGTTTTGATACTTACAAAGATAAGGAAGAAAAATTTATTCTGTTATTAATTATGTGTATAAACCGTGAGCAGAATAAATAAGGTTTATATTTTGTGAATGAAGCTTTCATAATTATCAGTTTCAGTTGACAACATGTGGATTTTTTGTGGTTTTCTTGTGAATAGTGGATACAGTTGTTAGTTAGCATTTACTAACACTCTTTTGTGAATTGTTAATACAATAGTGAGTACAAGAAAGAATAAATAAAAGCAACTGTTTATAATGAGTGAAAAACAGGTTAATAAGATCTTCATAATTCCTAAAGAAGCTGTTTTGTTTATAAGATTGTTCTTATCCTGTTCATTTCATTGTTAATAGCGGATAAATTTGTGAATGAAGCCTTATTATCTTTTTAACTGTTTATATCTTGTTTATTTCCTGTGAATCAAGTGTGTTCCACGTGGAACATGTTATTTAAACGAAAACCTTTATAGGTAAAAAATAACCATAGCATCATAAGGACAATATACCATATGGCTGTTGGTCTAGTCAGGGGAATAAACAATAAGGAGGAAGTATTCGAACGCTATCGGATTCTGACTTGGGTTTAGTACTTACATTACGCACATTTTTTTAACAGGATATCGACTAAGAATTAACATAAAAGCTTACAAAAATAGAAGATTTAAACATGTTGGAAACATGCTTTAAACATTCATAAATAAGTAAAAAGATTAAAACCTTTCAATCGGCTGCTCACCGATCATAGCTTGGATAGTTTGGCAAACCTTTTTAAGGCTTAATGAGGCTGTTTCCTGTGTTTTTTGTTTGTCTTTAAAAATCGTCTTTTCCTTAGAAGCTTTGGAATATTGTCTCATAAAAAGCCCAAGTGCTTTAAGATAACTGCCGTTAAAAGTTAACCCGCGAAAAAGTGCTTTAAAAAAATACAGCGACATCCAGGCCAATAAAGTCATGCCTTCCAGATGCAGGTAATGAAACAGTATCTTATTTCTGCGGGATATCAGCGCTACTTTTTTCTTCTTATTGTATTTGCCAATAGTAGCCGAAGTAGGATGTCTGCAAATAGCAGAATGCTCATAATAGCAAACATATCCCAGGCGCCAGGCTTTAATGCCAAGCTCTACATCCTCCCAATAGAAAGGATTAAACAATTCCTGGAAACAACCTACTTCCAATAGTTTTTGGCGATCCACCAATGCATTGGCTCCGGAAAGAAATAAAGTAGGCAAATAAGAAGGATTAGAAGAGTTCTTCGGAAGATAATTCAACGTTGGCTTCAGGTTGCCGTTTTTATATTGAGGATATTTAGCGGTGTCCTGTATTTTATCAGAATCCAGCGCAATGATTCTGCCCATTACCCCAAAGGTGCTGTCTTGATCGAAATAACTAAACAAGGGTAAAAAATATTCCGGTGTGAGTTTAATATCTGTATTTAACAGAAACACCAGCTCTTTACTGGCAATACGAATTCCCGCATTGATATTCCCGGAGAAGCCTTGATTGAATAGGTTTTCTACCAGAAGGATGGAAGGATAATAAGTTTTGAGAAAAGAAACAGATTCGTCGGTGGAACAATCATCGGAGATAATAATCTCGAAGTCTGTTTGAACTGTTTGAAGAGCGGTATAGAGGAACGGAAGGTTTTTTTCTAAAAGATCTTTTCCGTTATAATTCGGAATAACAACCGAAATGCTTTTTCTCATTATTCTGACTGGCTATCGTCTTCTTCTTTTTTAGGAATTACAATTTTAGAAAAAAGCTCATTCATTTTATTTGCGTAGTCTACCGTATCATCGATATAGAATGCCAAAGCAGGAATAATTCTTGCCTGCTTTTTGATCCGGTCGCCAAGCATTTTGCGGATAGGTTTGGTCTGCTTTACGATCATATCAAGCATTGCTTGTTTATTCTCAACCATCATAAAACTCAGGTATACCTTGGCCAGCGCAAGGTCTGGAGAAACACGCACCGTAGTGACGGTAATGAAAGCGCTACCAAAAAGACTTTTAGTATCGTGAAGAAAAATATCACTCAATTCTTTTTGAATCAGTTTTCCGTATTTCTGTTGCCTGGTGCTTTCCATAATTACCTAAATATTTGTTCAAAATTACTAATAAATCTTTTGCATTCCTTATTTTTGTTTCACGTGAAGTAAAAGCATTTTGATACAATTATTTTTAAAATATAATCCTGTAAAACTTTTCCTCATATTACTGATCCTGGTAGCGATCCGTGTGTTTGCCTATCGTATGTCTATTCCAATTACCGACCCTGAGCTTACCTGGCTAATGGTGGGCGAACGAATGGGAGATGGATTTACATTGTATAAACAGGTTTGGACAGATCTCGAACCGTTTTCTGCTATTACTTATTATCTTATCGATCTTATTTTTGGAAAATCGCGGCTTGCTTATTTTGTCTTATCCCTATTACTGGTTGCCATCCAGGCCTGGACATTTAACTGGGGAATGAACAAGAACAAAGTCTTCAAAGGATTTACAGCATTGCCAGCTTTATTTTATGTTTTGTTTTCTTCGTTGTTTTTCGACTTCTACTCCCTTTCACCGGTTTTGCTTGGACTTACTTTCTTGCTCATTACCTTTAACATGATCTGTGTACAGTCTAGAGTAATGACAGGGGAGGATCGTTTCTTTTATATAGGATTACTCTCCGGTATAGCTTCTCTTTTTTATCTTCCTTTTGCCTTCTTTCTTCTTTTCTCACTGGTTTCGCTGGGTCTTTATTCTGTCGCCAGTTTGAAAAAACAAATGATCATGGTCTTAGCTTTTTCTTTTCCTTATTGCATTATCCTGATCTATTATTTTTGGATAGACAACTTGGGAAATTATTATGAGTATGCTCTTAGTCCTGTATTAAATTCTGCGCCTGAATTTCTCATCGATCTTCCTACTATTATCAAGATCTTAGTGCTGCCGCTACTGTTGTTATTGATCGCTGCTGCTACCATCGTTACAAGAGGACGCTATATTCATTATCAGTATAAGATCATCAAGATAGCAGGACTGTGGCTGCTTACAGGGGTTTTGTCTTTACTTATAGAAAAATCAATCGCGCCATATCAGTTTCTTATTTTTGCACTTCCGTTGGCATTTTTCACTTCGCATTTGTTTCTGGTAGCAGCCTCAAGCAAACTGTTTTCGGAAGGATTGTTTTTGGTGATGTTTGGAGGAATATTTTTGATCTCCTTTTATGCATTAAAAAAGCCGGATGTTTATACAAGAACACATTTGATTCGCTATGTTCCACATGAAGCAGAGAAGCTGGATATCAAAAATAAAAAGATCATTGTGCTGGGAAACAGCAAAGAATATTACATAAACAACAGCATATCAGCACCTTATGTAAACTGGAAAGCTTCTCAATGGCAGTTTGCCGACCTTAAAAAATATGAAAATATTTCGGCTATCTACGAAATTTTTGAATTGGGCAAACCCGATTATGTGATTGACCAGGACCAGAAAATGGCTGCGCTCTCCCAAGTAATTCCTGCTTTAAAAAAGCAATATGTACCGATTGATTCTACCAATATTTACAGGCGGAAAATCTAGATCGAATTTTAGCAAGGAATTTTATCTACTCTGTTTTGATGACGGCCACCCTCGAAAGTTGTACCTAAAAAAACTTCTACGCATTCTTTTGCCTGTTCAAGGCTTATAAACCGGGCAGGAAGAGCCATCACATTTGCATTGTTGTGTTTGCGGATCAGCGAAGCTACTTCAGGGTTCCAGGCCAGGCCAGAACGGATACCCTGGTGTTTGTTCGCAGTAATATTCACACCATTGCCGCTACCACAGAGAAGTATTCCAAAATCAAATTCTTTTTTCTCTACCGCCAGTGCCAGAGGATGCGCGAAATCCGGATAATCTACCGACTCTTCGCTAAAAGCCCCGAAATCTTTGGTTTCATAACCTTTGCTTTGTAAGAAACTGATCAGTTCTTTTTTATAAGAATAACCAGCATGGTCGCCGCCGAGCGCTATTTTAAGTGCCATAAGATTTAAGGTGTTTTAGTAAGTTTAATTCTTCTCTGACGATCGATCGCTGCAGAGATAAAGATACTTAATTCATACAAGATGATCATCGGAGTGCCTACAAGCAATTGACTTAATACATCCGGAGACGGAGTCAGGATACCAGCCACCACCAGGATCACTACAATAGCATGCCTTCTGTATTTGCGCATAAAGCCTGGTGTTACAATGCCAAGCTTTGAAAGGATGTATACTACCACCGGCAATTGAAAGATCAGCCCACAACCCAGCACCATCATCAGTAGCATAGAAATGTAAGAGGTCACATCAAACTGGTTTACGATGCTATCGTCCAGTTTAAAGTTGGCCAGGAAATTAATGGAAAGTGGAGATACGATATAGTAACCAAAGAGAATTCCGATAAAGAAAAGAGAAGAAACAAAGAAAATTCCGCCTTGGGCATTTTTACGCTCGTTTGGATTGAGTGCAGGTTGTACAAATTTCCAGATCTGCCAGAATACAAAAGGAAAAGCCAGTATAAAACCCGTTACAAAAGCGGCCGTCATATACATGGTAAACTGACCGGTAAGTGTACGGCTTTGTAAGGCAAAATCAATTTTATCGACGCAAAGCTCTGCGCTCATTTTGCACAACATCCGGTAAGTCCAGAAATCAGGTTTTGCAGGCGCCACAATTACGTACTTAAAGATTTTGTCCATGTAAACAAAAGCCACCGTAGTCATGATCGCTACAGGAATCATTGCCCTGAACAAACGTTTCCTCAGCTCTTCCAGATGGTCCAGAAAGGACATCTCTTTTTGGTCGTGTAATTGATCAAGCACAGAATATAATTTGAAAGGCGTAAAATTAGTTATTAATAAACCAAAACGGTAAAAATTCGGAGAAATATAAATTTAATACTTAGTTTTGTGTAGGAATAATTAACTAAATAAATGGAAGTAAGAGAAACGTTTATTAAAGATCTTGTAGAAATTTATCCAAAAATCTTTAAAGACGAACGGGGATTTTTTTTAGAAACCTACAACCGCAGCAGCTTTGAAAAAGCGGGTATTAAAACCGCATTTGTACAGGATAATCAATCTTTTTCTATAAAAGGCGTACTTCGCGGGCTTCATTTTCAAAAACCTCCATTTGCCCAAGCCAAACTTGTAAGCGTGATCTCAGGACGTGTATTGGATGTGGCTGTAGATCTTCGAAAAGACTCTCCTACTTTTGGTAAACATTTCTCGGTAGTGCTGGAAGCAGAAAAAAGAAATATGCTGCTCGTGCCCGAAGGTTTTGCCCATGGCTTTGTAGCATTGGAAGACAGTGTGTTTTCTTACAAATGCTCAAACGTTTATAACAAAGAATCGGAAGGCGGGATTATCTGGAACGACAAAGACCTGAGCATCGATTGGGGATTTGCAAATCCGCTGGTATCGGAGAAAGACCTTATTCTTCCTACTTTTAAGGATTTAAAAATATAATGATGAATGTTGAATTATGAATTCTTTTAACTCATAATTTAACATTCATAACTCATAACTTATTTCATAATTTCAAGTAAATACTGTCCATAACCGCTCTTCAGCAAAGGCTGCGCGATTTTTTCCAGTTGTTGTTTGTCGATAAAGCCCATACGATAAGCTACTTCTTCGATACAGCCAACTTTTAATCCTTGTCTTTCTTCGATCACTTGTACAAATTGACTGGCTTGATTTAAAGAAGCAAATGTTCCGGTGTCCAACCAGGCGGTACCGCGGTTAAGTACACGTACTTGCAACTTTCCTTTTTCGAGATAATAACGGTTAATATCGGTGATCTCATATTCTCCTCTGGCACTTGGCTTCACGTTTTTGGCGATCTCTACTACTTCTTTATCGTAGAAATAAATACCAGGCACGGCGAAATTGGATTTAGGTTGTTTCGGCTTTTCCTCGATGGAAATGGCTTTCATCGTTTTATCAAACTCCACTACTCCATAACGCTCCGGATCGTGGACATGATAAGCAAATACGATTCCTCCCTGTGGGTTGTAACAACTTTGAAATACATCACTCAATCCAGCTCCATAAAAAATATTATCTCCAAGTATCAGCGCTGCGGGATTATTGCCTACAAATTTTTCTCCGATCACAAATGCTTGTGCGAGGCCGTTGGGTTGTTCCTGTACAGCGTATTCAAAATTACAACCGAGATTTTTTCCATCGCCCAATAATTTTTCAAAATTAGGAAGATCATGCGGTGTGGAAATGATCAATATATCTTTAATACCAGCCAGCATCAGGCAAGACAGAGGATAGTAGATCATCGGTTTGTCGTATACCGGCATCAATTGCTTACTTACGGCCAGGGTAAGGGGATGTAGCCTGGTGCCAGATCCGCCTGCGAGAATAATTCCCTTCATAGAGCTTAGAAAATTTAAGTTGTGAAATTATGAGTTATGAATGTTTTTCACTCATAATTCATAACTCAACATTCATAATTATTTATACTGTGCTGCGTAATATTTTTGGTATTCACCGGAGGTTACGTTGTCTAGCCAGGTTTGGTGAGTTAGGTACCAATCAATGGTACTGGCAATTCCTTCTTCAAACTGTAGGGAAGGTTTCCAGCCCAGTTCTTTGTTGATCTTGGTAGCATCGATGGCATAGCGCAAGTCATGGCCGGCGCGGTCGGTCACATAGGTGATTAGTTTTTCTGATTCGCCTTCTTTTCTTCCCAACTTCTGATCCATTACTTTGCAGATAACACGGATCAGATCTATATTTTTCCATTCGTTGAATCCGCCGATGTTATAGGTCTCGCCTACTTTTCCTTTGTGATATACATCGTCAATTGCTCTTGCATGATCCACTACATAAAGCCAATCGCGCACGTTTTCTCCCTTGCCGTATACCGGAAGAGGTTTGTTGTGACGAATGTTATTGATAAAAAGAGGAATCAGTTTTTCAGGAAATTGATTTGGCCCATAGTTATTAGAACAATTAGACAATACCACCGGCATTTTATAAGTGTTTTGATAAGCTCTTACAAAATGATCGGAAGAAGCTTTGGACGCGGAGTACGGAGATTGTGGATCGTACGGAGTAGTTTCCAGGAAAAATCCGCCGTCGTGCAGTGAGCCGTATACTTCGTCGGTAGAGACGTGGTAGAAAAGATTATTAGTTGTTTGAGGATTGCTTGCCCAGAAATTTTTGGCAGCATTCAAAAGATTTACCGTACCCACTACGTTGGTCATCACAAACTCCAGAGGGTTAGTGATCGAGCGGTCTACGTGCGATTCGGCCGCGAGGTGGATCACGGAATCAAATTTATATTCTTCAAAAATTCTTTTCAGATAAGAAGCGTCTACGATATCTCCTTTCAGAAAAGTGTAGTTGGAAGATTTTTCAATGTCCGTGAGGTTTTGCAGATTGCCTGCATACGTAAGCTTATCGAGGTTATAGATCTTGTAGTCGGGATATTTGTTGACAAAAAGCCGAACTACGTGAGACCCAATAAATCCGGCACCGCCGGTGATGAGAATGTTTTTTTTGTAATCTTTCATTCGTTCTATAAACTAAAATATAGTATTGGTCCAAATGTTCATTTTTGTTCCCAATCGGCGCCAAAACAAAATCAAAGATAGCATTTTCGTGTAAATTGGAAATGATTATTTTATTGTTTGTTAAAGACTTATTTTATTATATTTAGCTAACTTTGATTTTTCAAAAATCAAACTATCAAAGCATAGAAATCATGATTGGAATTATAATGGGCAGTCAGTCTGACCTGAAAGTAATGAAAGCCGCTGCGGATTTTCTTGAGCAGCTTTCCATTCCCTTTGAACTCAGCATTGTATCGGCTCACCGCACACCCGAGCGTATGGTGGAGTATGCCAGCACTGCCCGCAGCAGAGGATTAAAAGTGATCATTGCCGGAGCAGGAGGCGCAGCGCATTTACCAGGAATGGTAGCTTCGCTTACCACGCTACCAGTGATCGGTGTGCCGGTCAAGTCCAGCAATTCCATCGATGGTTGGGATTCTGTGCTTTCTATTCTTCAAATGCCAGGCGGTGTGCCAGTAGCTACAGTAGCGCTGGATGGCGCGTTGAATGCAGGGATTATCGCGGCCCAGATACTCGGCACTTCAGACGAAGGGATCGCACAAAAATTGGCAGCGTACAAAGAGTCTTTAAAAAATAAAGTGTTGGAATCTGTGAAGGAGGTAGAAACAAAAGGATATAAAAATATTTGATTATCCATTTAGTCAAACCTATAAGGTTTATAAATATATTTCACTTGCATGTTGCAAAACCTTATAGGTTTAAGCCGATAATCATTTAAGAACATTTAAACCACCCTTATCTTACAATGAAAAAACTACTACTTACCTTTTTTGGGCTAATTACCTTCGCAGGTGTTTATGCACAGAAGCCCCAGTGGGCCTGCCGATTGATAGAAACCAACGATCCTAATACAGACGATTACAACCCTAAGCAAACACTGTTCGTACCAGATGCATATCCAAGTGGCGGTACCGATAATGGTGATACTTATTGTATCGGATTTACCTACGAGAAAAATACTCCTAATAAAATCCCTACCATCAAGTTCAAACTGGAATATTGTACCCCGATCATTGCAGAACAAATAGTGATAGTAGAATCTTACAAGCCAGGTACAATTACTAGAATAGAAATAGAAGATGTAAACGGCAAGAAAAAAGTTGTGTACAAAGCGAAAGCCGCTCCCATAGGCCAAGACCAAAGATTGTTCTCGGTTACTTTTCCCCGCACAACTTCCCCTGTCCGTTATATAAACATTGAATCAGAACCGGGCGATGTGCCAGGCGTGAACTGCATTGACGGCGTAGCGCTTTGTCCAAGTAAAGATCCGATCCAGATAAAAATAAATCTTGGTTCAGACCTGCATTTCATTTCCGCTGCCAAACCGTTGAGCCCTCACGTAAACTCCCGGTACAACGAAGTACTTCCAGTAATAGATCCGAGTGGTAGAACACTTTACTTTGACCGCAAAGATCACCCCATGAATACTCGAAAAAATGATGATATCAATAATATTCATGACGATATTTATTACAGTAAAAAAGACAATAACGGAGAGTGGACGGAGGCCGTTAATGCTGGCGTACCACTTAATAACTGGGGGCATAATTTTGTAAACTCCATTTCTCCGGATGGAAATACAATGCTTGTAGCCAATACATATAATTCCGACGGAAGCCCGAAAGGTGGTGGGGCCTCTATTAGCAGGAAGATAAAAGGAAAAATATGGGGTCCGCCCGAAGAATTGAAGATCGATGGATTTAATAATAAAAACCAGTATGTTTCGTTTTTCCTTTCCAACAATAATCAGATCCTGCTCATGTCGATCGAAGACGATGATAGCTATGGAGAAAAAGATATTTATTTCTCTACGCAAAGAGCAGACGGAAGCTGGACAAAACCTGCCAACATTGGTCCTGATATCAACACCATGCAAGGAGAATATTCGCCGGTATTGGCTTCAGACAATAAGACCATGTATTTTGCCTCTCAAGGCCACTATGGCTATGGTAGTTATGATATTTATGTTACCAGGAGACTGGACGATAGCTGGAAAAAATGGTCGGAGCCCATAAACCTTGGACCAAAGATCAACTCTTCCGGGGGCGATATGGGCTTCTCTATTCCTGCTTCGGGTAAGGAAGTTTATAGTTATAGCTCCAATGGCGATATGAAAGCCGATATCTACCTTACAGAGCTTGGCGAAGCAAAATCGGTAATGCCAGATCCTGTATATTTGGTTTCCGGCCATGTGTACAATGCTAAAACGAAAAAGCCAATTCATTCTGACATCGCCTACGAACTGCTTCCAAGCGGTGTCAGCAGCGGTACTGCAAGCTCAGATCCGGATAATGGCGAATATAAAATTGTTTTGCCAGTAGGCCAGCATTACGGATATTATGCGGAAGAACCCGGATATATTTCCGTTCACGAAAACCTTGACATCCCGGAATCATCGCAGTATACTGAAATACACAAAGACCTTTATCTCGTACCAATTGAAGTAGGACAAAAAGTGCAGCTTAACAATATATTCTTTGTGCAAAGCAAGGCAGAATTAATAAATACGTCTTATCCTGAGCTTGACCGAATGGTGCAGATCATGAATACCAATCCGAAAATGGAAATCCGCGTGGATGGCCATACCGACAACGTAGGAGATCCTAAAAAAGACATGGACCTTTCGCAACAGCGCGCCGATGCAGTGAAGGCTTATTTGGTACAAAAAGGAATTGCTGCGAAAAGAATTACTACCAAAGCATTTGGTGGTACGCAGCCAATCGCTAGCAACGCGAAAGAAGAAACAAGAAAGCTCAACAGAAGAGTAGAGTTTTTGATCACAAAGCAATAAAGAATAAATTGAGAGGAAGTAAAAGCTTCCTCTCAATTACAATTCAATCAGCCACAATAAATAATCACTCTTAAAATTTGAATACAATGCTTAGTAGCATTTTTAGCTTAGACGGGATCATGAGCTTCCTTACGCTTACGGTAATGGAGATCGTGCTGGGGATCGATAATATTATTTTCATTTCCATTCTTACCAGCCGAATTAAACAGGAACAACGTAGCAAGGTAAGATTGCTCGGATTAAGCCTCGCGCTTGTAGTCCGCTTAGTATTGCTTGGGTTGCTCAACCAGATGTCGCACATAGAGAGTACTTTATTCTCCTTAGGCAAATTTGATTTTGCGATCAAAAACCTGATCTTTTTTGCAGGAGGTTTGTTCCTGATCTACAAAAGTACTTCCGAGATCCACTCCAGTATAAGTGGTGAGGATGAAATGGAAGAGAGCAAAAAGAAACATCTTTCGGTTGGCGCAGCCATTCTTCAAATCATATTGCTGGATCTTGTTTTCTCGTTCGACTCTATCCTTACAGCTGTAGGGCTTTCAGGAGAAATGGTGATCATGTCGCTGGCAGTATTTATTTCAATGCTGATCATGCTATTTGCTTCGAAAGGTATTAGCAAATTTATCAACGACAATCCATCTGTAAAGATCCTCGCGTTGTCATTCCTAATGACAATTGGTGTAATGCTGGTAGCAGAAGCCTTCCACCAGGAAATCCCGAAAGGATATATTTATTATTCGCTGGCCTTCTCGCTGGTGGTAGAAGCACTGAATTTAAGAGCTAAAAAAAATAAGAAATCCTAAATCAAAAAACCCCGGTTTTGCCGGGGTTCTTTGTACTATCACGGGTATCAGGTATTAAAATTATTGAACTTCCACACGGAAAGTTTTGCTGGATTTTTTATTTTTTATTTCTACTTCGTAAACCCCCGAAGATAGACCTAAAAGTTGAAGTTTTCCACTATCGGAGCTTACTTCTGATAAAATTAATTTGCCCTCTTCGTTTGTGACCGTAATCGTCATTTTCGACTTATCAGCTTCCACGCTCAGCGAGCCTTCTCCGCCAGAAACCAGGCATTTATCTACCATGCCGTGTTTAGGTTTTGCATATCCCAAATTCGAACCAAACAAAAGGCCCGAAACAAATACAGTAGTAAGAAGAAGTTTTCTCATATCGGTAAAAAGTTTAGTTCTGAGAATATATACGGGGCATGTCGTACCAGAGTTAAAGACAATCTCTTCATTCTTTATGCGTTTACTACATAAACCCATATCTTGCTGTCAACGATCATAATTTACGGATGAAAAACCTTGTTTTTATAGTTATAACTCTGCTTTTCACTTTTTCCTGTAGCAAAAAACTACCGATTCAAACCCAAAGGAATATACCTGCAATTTTAAAGATCACTTCGATAAAAGCAGATAATCTCAGTGAAGAACTTACAGGAAACGATGAAATTTTTTGTATGACCTGGTTTGTAAAAGATAGCAAGGAGAAAGCCGATATAGTCTCCAGATCGAAAGATTCTTTGATATTTGAAAGGACTAATTTAGATCAGGAAAAAGCTTTAATAACCAGTTATTCCATTGATTCTTTGGTCTTTGATAAAGAGTACTTAATAATATTATTAACCGAGTCGGATACCGACCGATCGTTAGACGAAATAACTTCTATCGCTGAAAGTGTGCTCCAAAAAGTAGATTATAAAAATAAAGACAGTGTAGCCACAATGCTTTCAAAGAAGACCCTGGACGATGATTTATTAGGATTAGTATTTTATAAGCTTACAGATCTTCAAAAACCCACCGGAACAATTATAATAAGCGGTACTCATTTGTTTGATAAATATAGTTATCGTCTTAGCTATCGATTAGAATAAAATTTATCATTTTTCTAATATAAAGAAAATCAAGCTATATTTGTGTATGCGAATACAAGGTTATTAACATTCTAATGAAATATTAACTTTGTTTTTTGAAAATAGATATTAAAATAATCACAAGATGGATAAATACTCTTTTATAGCAAATGCAGATGTATCGACGATCGATAATTTGTATCAGAGTTATAAACAAAGTCCAGACTCTGTAGACTACAGCTGGCAGAAATTTTTTGAAGGATTTGATTTCTCTCAGGGAACAAGTCTTAAAACAGGTGCCAGTGGCGGAAGCAATGGAAACGGATCAAGCGCCATAAATGAGAAAGAAATGAAAGTGCGTTTTCTCATTCATGCATACAGAACCCGCGCCCACCTTCGCTCCAACACCAACCCGGTGCGCAAAAGAAAAGACCGCAAAGCAATTCTCGACCTGAACGATTTCAATCTTAGCGAAGCCGACATGGATACCGTGTTTGAAGCCGGAAACGAGCTGGGAATTGGTCCCGCTTCACTAAGAAAAATTCTCGACTCACTCAAATATATTTACGAAGGCACCATCGGTTTCGAATACATGTACATCCGCGACCCGGAGCGCCTGAACTGGTTTAGAGACAAGATCGAAAAAGATTCTCTTTCTTTTAATCCATCTACCGATGAGAAAAAAAGAATTCTCTCCAAACTGAACGAAGCAGTGGTATTCGAAAACTTCCTTCACACAAAATATATCGGACAAAAACGTTTTTCCCTCGAAGGGGGCGAAACCACGATTCCAGCGCTGGACGCGATCGTGACCAATGCTGCTAATCTTGGCGTGGAAGAAGTAATGATCGGTATGGCTCACCGTGGAAGATTGAACGTGTTGGCCAACATCATGAACAAAACCTATGAGCAGATCTTCAACGAATTTGAAGGCACTGCCATTCCTGACCTTACTATGGGAGACGGAGATGTGAAATACCACATGGGTTATACAAGCGAAATAACTACTCCCGATAAAAAAGTAATCAATCTCAAACTTGCGCCAAACCCTTCTCACCTCGAAGCGGTAGATCCGGTAGTGCAAGGATTCATGCGCGCGCAGATCGACCGTGAATTCAGGGATGTGAAAAAAGTATTGCCAGTGCTGATCCACGGAGACGCGGCAATTGCAGGGCAAGGCATTGTATACGAAGTAGCGCAAATGTCAAAACTTGCAGGCTATACCACCGGCGGTACTATTCACTTTGTGATCAACAACCAGGTTGGTTTTACTACTGATTTTGAAGATGCACGTTCCAGTATCTATTGTACAGATGTAGCAAAAACAGTAGACGCACCAGTATTGCATGTAAACGGTGACGATCCGGAAGCAGTGATCTTCTGCGCCAGGCTTGCCGTAGAATTTCGCCAGAAATTTAACCGCGATATTTATATCGATATGGTGTGCTACAGAAGACATGGACACAACGAAAGCGACGAGCCGAAATTTACACAGCCTGCACTATACAATATCATTGCACGTCATGCCAACCCAAGAGAGATTTATTTGAAAAAACTGATCGAAAAAGGAGATGTAGACGCAGAGCTTGCGAAAAAAATGGACAAAGATTTTCGCGACTTGTTGCAAGACCGTTTGAACCAGGTAAAAGAAAAACCGCTTCCATATACTTTCCAGAAAATGGAAAAAGAATGGCTGGAACTCAGAAGATCTGAACCAAAAGATTTTGAAAAATCGCCGGAGACCGGCATCACGCAAGATACGATTGATAAGGTAGCCAACGCCTTGATCAAAATTCCGGAGGGTTTCAAGCCGATCAAGCAGATCGAAAATTTATTAAAGGAAAGACAAAAACAATTCTTCGAAAGCAAAGTGTTGAACTGGGCTAACGCAGAATTGCTCGCATACGGTTCTTTATTGCTCGATAGAAAAATTGTTCGTCTTTCCGGACAAGACGTGCAGCGTGGTACATTCTCACATCGCCATGCTGTGATCAAAGACGCAGAAACAAACGAGCCATACAACAGCTTGAACTTTATTGGCGACAATCAAAAAAGCTTCCGTGTATTCAACTCCTTCCTTTCCGAATACGGAGTATTAGGTTTTGAATTCGGCTACGCAATGGCAAACCCGCACGCATTAGTGATCTGGGAAGCACAGTTTGGCGACTTCGCCAACGGTGCGCAAGTAATGATCGACCAGTTTATAGTAAGTACTGAAACCAAATGGCGTAAACAAAACGGATTAGTGATGTTGCTTCCTCATGGTTACGAAGGTCAAGGACCGGAACACTCTTCAGCCCGTCTGGAGCGCTTCCTGGAGCTGAGTGCCGATTATAATATTGTAGTAGCAAACATTACTACCCCATCCAACTTCTTCCATGCGTTGAGAAGACAGCTTGCATGGGAATTCAGAAAACCGTTGGTCGTGATGTCGCCGAAATCGCTGCTTCGCCACCCACTGGTGCAGTCGCCGATCTCCGAATTTACACAAGGGCATTTCCAGGAAATTATCGACGATACTTATGTAAATCCGAAAGACGTAAAATTCTTGTTGCTCTGCACAGGAAAAGTATATTACGATCTATTGGACGAACAACAAAAATCGCAGCGCAAAGATGTAGCCATTGTGCGTATGGAGCAGATGTATCCGTTCCCGGAAAAACAATTGAACGAGATTTTAAAAAAATACAAAAACGCTACGGTACGCTGGGTACAGGAAGAGCCGGTAAACATGGGCGCATGGGGCTTTATCCTGAAACGCCTTTATTACACAGGCCTGCAGATCCAGGTGATCGCGCGCGACGAAGCTGCTTCTCCTGCTGTGGGTTATCTGAAAGCGCACAATGAATCACAAAAAGAACTGGTGAAGCATGCATTCAAAGAAAAATATGATATAGTTTTATGGTAAAAAATTAAGTTATTAGTTACTGGTTATTTGTTACTCAAATTGACCAGTAACTTAGTAACGGGTAACTAATAACAAATAACTTTTTAAAAAAATGAGCATTAAACAAATGAAAGTACCCACGGTAGGCGAGTCAATCAGCGAAGTGACCGTAGGGAAATGGAATAAAAATAACGGCGATTATGTAAACGCCGAAGAAGTGATCTGCGAACTGGAATCCGACAAAGCTACTTTTGAAGTAACAGCGGAATCTTCCGGAATCCTTACCATTAAAGCCAAACAAGGTGATGTACTTCCAATCGGGGCTATAATTTGCGAAATCGAATCTAAGAGCGGATCTTCGGAAACAAAAAAAGATTCTTCCCCTACTCCATCCAACAATCAACAACCTGCCGCTAACCAGGTAATAGAAATGAAAGTACCAACCGTTGGTGAATCTATCAGCGAAGTAACCGTAGGGAAATGGAATAAAAAAGACGGAGACTTAGTGCAAGCCGAAGAAGTGATCTGCGAGCTGGAATCCGACAAAGCTACATTCGAGCTGAACGCCGCTACTACCGGTATTCTCCAGATCGTAGCACAATCAGGAGCTGTAGTGCCGATCGGAGGATTGGTCTGTAAGATCACTGCGAACGGCAGCGCACCGGTAAAAACTACCAACGATGCTCCGCAAACTACCAACCAACAAACGACTACTAATAAAAACTACGCGGAGAACACGCCTAGTCCTGCCGCCAATAAAATTCTTTCCGAAAAAGGAATTAGCGCCGAAGAAGTAAAAGGCTCCGGCAAAGATGGAAGAATAACGAAAGAGGACGCGCTGAACGCAAACAAACAACAACCTGTGAAAGAAACATCTTCCAGCTCTACCAACAATCAACCGGCGACTACTTCCGGAGCGCGCGGACAGAAAAGAGAAAAAATGACCAGTCTGCGAAAGACAGTAGCTCGTAGACTAGTAGCAGTAAAAAATGAAACGGCAATGCTTACTACTTTCAACGAAGTAGACATGAAGCCGATCATGGACCTGAGAGCGAAGTACAAAGATTCTTTCAAAGAAAAACACCAGGTAGGACTTGGCTTTATGTCGTTCTTCACCAAAGCTTGTTGCATGGCGCTTCAGGAGTTTCCAGCCGTGAATGCTTATATCGACGGGGAAGAGATCGTTTATAATAATTACTGCGATGTATCAATCGCCGTATCAGCGCCAAAAGGATTGGTAGTACCAGTGATCAGAAATGCAGAAACGCTAAGCTTTGAAGGAATCGAAAAAGAAGTAGTAAGACTCGCCACCAGAGCGCGCGACAACAAGCTTTCAATCGACGAAATGCAAGGCGGAACATTCACCATTACAAACGGTGGTATTTTCGGTTCTATGCTTTCCACACCAATCATCAATGCTCCACAGTCTGCCATCCTTGGAATGCACAACATTGTAGAAAGAGCAGTGGTACAAAACGGACAGATCGTGATCCGTCCGATCATGTATGTAGCGCTTTCTTACGACCACCGCATCATCGACGGACGCGAATCGGTTGGATTTCTTGTAAGAGTAAAACAACTGCTGGAAGATCCGCAGAGAATTTTACTTGGAGTGTAATTGTTAAAAAGGATATCAGATGCCAGATTCCGGATACCAGATAAAAAAATTATCCGGAATTCGGCATCTGGTATCTGGCATCAAATTTTCTGGTAACATGTATAAAATTCAACTCTATATTGCCATACTATTTTTAGGGCTTTGTTCAAGCTCTTATGCGCAGATGTTTGAATTTTCTCCTAAAGACGCTTCCAAACTACCAATGCGGAGATTGCTGGTAGTGCTCCAGGAAGAGCAGCCGGAAATGCTAAATCGTCTGAAAAAAGACGAAGTCAAACTAGCACGCTACAAAGCGTTGATTCAGTATTCCAATTCTATTCTAAAAAAAGCAGTGCTGAACTTTTGGCGGGCAGGCCAACCAATCCGGTTTGTGACCCTGGAAGAATGTCTTAAGATCAGCGATACTTCACAATCTTTTATTACCCTTGAATTTACTTCATTAAGGCAAAATGAAAATGTGCAATTGCATCATTTGAAAACCGATACCTCTACTATATATGAGGCAAGACGTGAATTGATGCGGCGCAAAGAATATGGCTTTTTTGAACTCAAGCTGATCGAGCGGTTTCGCGGGGCTTCGGTGTATACTTTTGTAACCCCTTCTTCCGCGCCCAACGAATACGATTTTATTACAGCCGTACAATTTATTTCTGCGCTTACCAAAGAAAAATTTTTGGAACCAAAAATGACCAGCAAGGATTATGAACAACTGATCCAGCAGGATAATAAAAAACTTGTGAACCGCGTGTTGCTGGCCGATACCAATGTGCTGACAAAACATGGAAAATCATTTGACTACATCCGCCAGGAATATGATTCAATGGGCGCTTACCAGTTGAGCGATCCGAAAGGGATTGTAGAAAAAATTTATTCCGGCGATACAAATTATGCCTATCTTAACATCGTGCCATACATCGATCCTATCGCACGCGGCCAATCATTTCTGGGTACAGGCGGAGGAAATATCAACGATTACGACAAAACAGTTTACTACATACAATTCATCCTCGATGTAGCTTCCGGAGATGTATTGTATTATGATAAATCACAGGAAAACATTGTGAACATGCGCGATTGGAAAAAATACCTGCGCGCATCCAAAGAAAAAAAGGAGAAAGAAAAACCATCCTCGGAGTCGTCTCAGCAAGAACAGAAAAAGCCGGAGAAAACCAAGACGTTGACGCCGCAACAACATTATCAAAATCAGTATCAACAAAACCAATATTAATTATGCAATACGATGTAACCGTGATCGGGTCCGGACCCGGAGGATATGTAGCCGCCATCCGCTGCGCACAACTGGGCATGAAAACGGCCCTGATCGAAAAATATCCAACCCTGGGAGGTACTTGTCTCAACGTAGGATGTATCCCATCTAAAGCATTGCTCGACTCTTCCGAACATTATTACAATGCCGGTCACACTTTCAAAACACACGGCATTGACCTGAAAGACCTGAAAGTAAATCTTGAGCAAATGATCGCCCGCAAAAGAGAGGTAGTAAAGCAGACTTGCGACGGGATTAATTTTCTGATGAAGAAAAATAAAATCGATGTACACCAGGGTGTAGGATCATTCGTAGATAAAAACACGATCAAAATAACCGCAGCAGATGGAAGCGCGAAAGAAATAAAAACTTCGAAAGTGATCATCGCTACAGGTTCTAAACCGGTTTCTCTTCCTACCGTTCCAATCGATAAGAAAAGAATTATCACGTCTACCGAAGCGCTCGAACTAAGCGAAGTGCCGAAACAAATGATCGTCATTGGCGGCGGCGTGATCGGGCTGGAGCTGGGCTCTGTATACGCAAGACTTGGCGCGAAAGTAACGGTGATCGAATTTATGGATGGGATCATTCCTACCATGGACAAATCGCTGGGAAAAGAATTACAAAAAACATTGACAAAACTAGGCTTTGAATTTTTCTTCAACCATAAAGTGACAAGCGCAGTGGTAAAAGGAAAAGAAGTAATTATCACCGCTGAAGATAAATCAGGAAAAGTAACCGAATTCAAAGGCGACTACTGCCTGGTTTCTACCGGAAGAAAACCATTCACCGAAGGACTAAACCTGGAAGCTGCAGGCGTAAAGCTAGACGAGCGCGGACGAGTAGCGGTAAACGATCACCTGGAAACTTCTACCCCTGGCATCTACGCAATCGGTGACGTGATCCGTGGTGCCATGCTGGCGCATAAGGCAGAAGAAGAAGGCGTGTTGGTGGCAGAACAAATGGCCGGACAAAAACCACATATCAATTATAACCTGATCCCAGGCGTAGTATATACTTGGCCGGAAGTAGCGGCGGTAGGTTTTACCGAAGAGCAATTGAAAGAACAAGGCCGCGCCTACAAGATAGGGAACTTCCCATTCAAAGCCTCTGGTCGCGCACGCGCCAGCATGGATACGGATGGATTTGTAAAAGTACTGGCCGATAAAAATACCGACGAAATTCTGGGTGTACATATGATTGGTCCAAGAGCAGCCGATATGATTGCCGAAGCGGTGGTGGCAATGGAGTACCGCGCTTCTGCCGAAGACATAGCACGTATGAGCCATGCACACCCTACATTTACAGAATCGCTTAAAGAAGCTTGTTTAATGGCTACTGAAAACAGGGCCATCCATATTTAAGTTTAGGTAATTAGATTTTAGCATTAGACAGAACCACTTTCGAAGTGGTTCTGTTGTTTTAATCGAATATTAATCTAAAAAATGCAACGTCGCCACCAGTAACCCGTACCAAGAACAGCGACGAAAAATATTCTAAAGCGAAAAATTTTATGAAGAAATTTCATTTGCCCGTTTACCTCTGTCTGCTCTTTTTGGTTTGTTCCTGCAGTTCTACGAACTATCTCACTATGGGAGTCCTGGAGCCCGCGCCAGTATATGTTCCCAGCAATCTTCAACGGATAGGTATTGTAGACAGAAGTCTTCCTTCTGAAAACAATAAGATCCAGGACGATATCGACAAAATTTTATCGGAAGAAGGAAAACACCTGGATGAACAAGGCGCGCAGTATGCCGCAGAAGGACTGGCTGTAGCGTTAGGACAAACAACAAGATTTACAGATGTACGCATTCTTAAAGACCTAAACCTTAGAAGTCCCGGCCAGGGTGTGTTTCCGGCTCCACTTCCCTGGGACCAGGTGCAGAAGATTTGCGCAGACAACCAGGTGGACGCTCTTTTTGTTTTGAGCTATTATGATACCGATACTAAGATCAGTTATGCCGCTATCCCGGTAGAACTCAATGGTCCGCTGGGTGTGCGAATACCAGCGGTAGAGCAGCAGGCAACGTGTAATACCGAGATCAAAACAGGCTGGACCATTTATGATCCGGTAAATAGGAATATATTGGACGAATATGCTTTGAACGACCGTGTTACTACCAGCGGCCGTGGCATCAATCCGATGAAAGCGTATGAAGCGATTGCAGGCAGAAAAGAAGCGGTATTGGAAGTAAGCAGGGCTATCGGGCAGCGCTATGCTTCGCGAATATTGCCCTACAGCATCCGGGTGCAGAGAGTATATTTTGTGCGAGGCACCAATAATTTTAAGATCGCGAAACGCAGAGCACAAACAGGAAACTGGAATGGCGCCGCGGAGCTCTGGGAGCAGGAAGTACTTAATCCTAAAAGAAAAGTAGCCGGTAGAGCTACTTACAATATGGCGATCATCAACGAGATCAACGGCGACCTGGACGCCGCCATTGGCTGGGCATCTAAATCATATGCTGACTACCGCAATAAGGAGGCGCTTCATTATTTGAATATTTTAAAAAACAGGAAAGCGCGGATCCAGCAATTGCAGCTTCAACAGCAGTAGATGGTAAATTATCTCCTCCGCATTCCATGCGTTCTCGACATACGGCCCAGGTTTAGTAGCCCACCGTTTTCAGGGCGGATAAGACCGAAGCGAAGATAGAGACCAAAAACGTTGTGTGAAGCATCGGTGATATTTCCACTGAGGTCGTAATAACCGGTTACAATACCGATACCTACATGATCCCAAAACTGTGCGTAGATGGTGTAAGAGAGTTCCAGCATAAGATATTTATCCGAGTGAAAGATTCCACCCGCGCCTACAGTCATTTCATTAGAGAAAATGCCTACCTGGCAAAGATTCATCGTAATTTTTCCTTCAAGGTAGTGAGTGCCGTTGCCTGCGGAATCAGAGCGCAAGGCTGTTCTACCATAAGCGATCCCGGCGTCTACAATACCAAAAGTCTTGCCCAGTTCCAGGTTTTGTGTGATCCGGTCTTTTGGATAACCTGCACCGGTATAGATCCCTAGCGGCAAGGTGCGTACATACATTGTCTTGATAAATGGCTGCCGGGGAATAAGAATAATAATCGTATCCGCTTGCTGTGCTTTTACTGCAAAACAGGAAAGCAGAAATAAAAGGATCAGAAAAAGGCGATGCATGGAGAAGTAAAGTTAGAAATGAATTAGAAATGCCCTTCTTTTTCAAACATACTAAAAACACCCGATCAATCCTCAAGCGGGAAATAATAATTAGTTAAATTCCAAGGTCCAAAAGAACAAATTCCAAACGATGGAATCCTTTAAGATTTTGAAAACTGTTTTTTAAATTTTTTACCATGAGCACTACCACCAATTCAAAGATCATCAAAAGCACGCCGGAAAAGATCTACCGTGCGCTCACGGAGCCGCAGGCGCTGGAAGTATGGCTTGCGCCGGGAGAGATGAAAGGGAAGATCCACAAATTTGATCTTCGTGAAGGAGGAAGTTATGAGATGTCCCTGTATTATCCTTCTTCTGAAAAAGCTGCGCCCGGAAAAACGAATGCACATGAAGACCGCTTCAAAGCAAGGTTTGTAAAGCTTGTGCCGAATCAGAAAATCGAACAAATAATATTGTTTGATTCTTCCGACCCCTCTTTCTCAGGAGAAATGATCATGGAAGTAACACTGGAAAAAGTGAATGACGGAACACAAGTGACTTTTGTTTTTAAGAATATTCCAGCTGGGATTAAGCCGGAGGATAATGAAAAAGGTACGGAAGAGTCGTTGGAGAAATTAGCGAAATATTTGTCAGTATCTTAATTTTCTGAATGTTATCATCCATACGCCTGGCATTATCTTGTTGAAAGTGAGGCTCTAATAATCATTTATCTAAATTTTATTAAAAAACCTTGCGCAACCAATCATTTGCATATATATTTGCAATCAAACGGTTGCAAATTATGAAGCGCGATATTTTCCATGCCCTTGCGGATCCTACCAGGAGAGCTATTCTGGTTTTGATCGCTACGCAAGCAATGACACCAAATGCTTTGGCCGAACATTTTGATACTACAAGGCAGGCGGTTTCCAAACATATCCAGGTTCTTTCCGAATCAGAACTAGTACGACAAGAAAAATCAGGACGCGAAATATATTATCATTTTAATCCTTCAAAGATGAAAGAAGTAGACATATGGCTCAATCAATTCCGCAAACTCTGGGAAGAGCGATTTGACCAATTAGATCAATTATTATCAAACTTAAATACAAACGAAAATGAAGAATAGTCTTATGATGAATTTTTCCGTAGACAAGGAAAAGAAAAAAATAAAAGTAGAGCGCGAATTTGCCGCGCCGGTTTCAAAAGTATGGGCCGCATGGACCGAGAGTAAATTGCTTGAACAATGGTGGGCGCCAAAACCCTGGAAAGCCAAAACAAAATCCATGGATTTCAAAGTAGGAGGTACCTGGCTGTATGCAATGGTGAGCCCTGAAGGCCAGGAGCATTGGTCGAGAGTAGACTACAAAGCAATCACACCACAGCAAAGCTTTACAGCCAAAGACGCATTTTGCGATCCCGATGGAAATCCTAATCCGCAATTTCCAAGTTCTGTGTGGACCAACGTTTTCAAAGAATCTGCAGGGTACACCGTTGTAAGCATCGAGATCGAACACCAATCACTGGAAAGCCTGGAAACAATTATGAATATGGGCTTCGAGGGAGGCTTCGCGATGGGCCTAGGAAACCTGGACGAATTATTGTTGACGATGTAATTATAAAAATTTTTTTAAATGAGAAAAGCCACTTTCGAAAGGAGTGGCTTTATCATTTTTTCTGGACCTTGATTATCAGTATTTGAGGATTTATAGAATGAAGAGTGTTTTAGTTTTTTAAACAATAAAAATAAAATAACATTCTTTCGGAAAAGTTCTGTTAAACAAAAACTATATTCAGAAAACATTTTTAGAAACAATATGACAGCAGCAAAAGGATTCGCCGCACAGAGCGCTACAGAAAAATTAGGGCCATTCAATTTTGAAAGAAGAACCGTTGGTCCGAACGATGTACAGTTTGATATTTTATACTGTGGGGTATGTCACTCCGATATTCACCAGGTGCGCAACGAATGGGGTGGTACCATTTATCCGATAGTGCCGGGCCATGAAATTGTAGGGCGTGTAACAGCGGTAGGAAGCAAGGTAACAAAATTCAAACCCGGCGACCTAGCTGGCGTAGGCTGTTTGGTAGATTCTTGTCGCGAGTGCGACAATTGTAAAAAAGGACTTGAGCAGTATTGTCGCAAAGGAGCTATAGGTACTTACAACAGCAAAGACCGGACTACAGGCTCCATTACCTACGGAGGTTATTCCAACCAGATCGTTACAGATGAAAGTTTTGTGTTGAGAATTTCCGACAAGCTTCCGCTCCATGCGGTAGCGCCATTGCTTTGCGCAGGCATTACCACTTATTCTCCCCTTCGCCACTGGAAAGTAGGTAAGGGCCATAAAGTAGCCGTAGTGGGCCTTGGCGGACTGGGGCACATGGCTGTAAAATTTGCGGCATCGTTTGGCGCGGAAGTTACGATGCTTAGTACTTCTGCTTCCAAAGAGGAAGATGCGCGCAAGCTGGGTGCGCACCATTTCGCGCTTACCAAAGATCCGGCTCAGTTGAAAGATCTGCGAAATAAATTTGATTTTATTATCGACAGTGTTTCTGCCCCGCATGATTACAATCTCTATCTAAACATGCTCAACACTGATGGTGTAATGATCTGCGTAGGAGTACCGCCAACGCCAACTGAAATTCTCGGATTCAACCTGATCGGCAACCGCCGCAGCATTGCTGGATCCCTGATTGGTGGCTTGCCGGAGACACAGGAAATGCTGGACTATTGCGCGGCGCACAATATTGTTTCCGATGTAGAACTGATCCAGATGTCCTATATCAACGAAGCATATGAACGGATGTTAAAAGGAGATGTGAAGTATCGCTTTGTGATTGATATGGCTACGCTGTAATAATTTTTAATACAAAAACACGAAAGCACAAAGATTCTTGATGTCTTTGTGCTTTCGTGTTTTAAAATCTGACCAGCATCGAACACAAAACAAAATCCCCGTCCTTTCCAATTCGTCCGCGTATCCTGATCTTGTTTTGCGTTCTATGCTGCCAGATGATTCGTTACATTACCGCGCTGCGTACAAGGCCTAGGCTAACGATCGAACGAAACAACATCATCGTTGTCGCGTGTCTTTTCGCTGCTCTGTATGTATGGCGTGTAGCAGGCTTAGTCGTATATCCGGCCGCTGGGAGAATCCGGGGAGAAGACTTCGTTCTCAAAAGATAATGTTCTGTTATTTCCAGATAGTGCATGATTTCCTGTTTGTAAGTTTACCGGTTTTAACGCAACCTCAAGACCTACAGTTCTTTCCCTCTACGTGACAATCATGTAAGATTTAAAACAGCCGATTCCTTCTCTAATCTGGTTTTCCGTCAAATCCTGTTTAAATGCTCTACGAATGGTATAACCATGCGTAGATATACGGCTGTAGTAAAAGAAGAAAGATGAATCACATGACCACAAGCATTTTAAACGAACCAGGAAAAATCATATGAATCTACTGAATTAAGAGCAAGAAAAAATTCGTAAGAACGTACTAAGTAAAAACGCGGATTGAAGTTATGAGCTATGAATGATAATGTTTCAATCTATTCATAACTCATAATTCAACATTCATAACTTCTTAAACTTATATATTCGTCCCGTCCTGCAGCTTCACTTCCGGCGCCAGGCTATTGAGCCAGACCAGGTCACTAGTATCGCCGAGTACTTCGTCGATCAGGCCATAGGATTTGGCTTCGAGGGCATTGAGGTAGCGATCGCGGAGAAAGAATTCCTCGATCTCCTTCCAGCTATGGCCGCTATGACGGCCCATAAGATGAAAGAGCTGTGTCTGCAAGCGTTCCTGTTCGCGGGTAGCGATGCGTACATCTTCTGTGTATCCTTTTGCACCTCCGCCTGTGGGGTGCATATGGATAGTAGAATGCGGAAGCGCATAGCGTTTTCCTTTCGCACCTGAGATCAACAATCCCGTAGCCATGCTGCCTGAAAAGCCCACACAGACGGTGGATACAGGAGCAGAGATCATCTGCATAGCATCGTAGATCGCAAGCCCGGCGTAGACTACACCGCCCGGACTGTTGATATACATATCGATCTGTGCTTTCTGATCCTGGCTATTGAGATACAATAGCTGCGCCACGATCACATTGGCCACTTGATCGTCAATGCCGCTGCCAAGGAAAATAATTCTTTCTTTTAAAAGCAGGCTATAAATATCATAGGCCCGCTCTCCACGGCCAGCGTTGTCGATGACCATGGGTATCATGCTTGCAATAGGATGCATAGTGTTTAGGATTTAGAAAACAGAGATAAAATTTTTTGCCGAAAACCTGCGTAGTTGGATTCGCTAAAGAGCTTCTGATGAATCGTATCCAGCTCGGCTTTCAATTTGCGCCGGCCAAATTCGTGTACGAGACCGTACGTTTTTTGCTGCCAGTAAAGTTTGTCGCGCAGCTCCGACTCCAATAGGAGCCTGGCTTCCAGCAGGGAGGTTTCTTCACCGGCCCGGTTTAGCAAGTAGGCTTCTAGCTGTTGGGTTTCAATCAAGGAAGTCTTCATAGTGCAGGGATTTTTCTTTTATAGAAGTTCTTACTTTTTCCAGGCATTTGAATTTTTGTACGGTAGCCGAGCGGATACCGGAGAAACCGAATTTTGCAGCCAGCTCATTCAGCGAAAGCTTTTCATAATAAAAAGCAGACAACAGCGCCATACATCTGGCTCCAGCGGATTGCAGGAATTGAAGCAGTTTTTCTTCTGAGGCCTGCGCTTCGTTTTGTGAAACTAATTTTTGTGCTTCCAAAAAATCCAACGGTGTGCTGCGATTTTTTTCGCGAAAGCGTTTGGACCAAAGATGTTTGGCAATGCCTACCACATAAGCTTTTTCTTCAACCGGGGCGATTTCCTGCTGCTGAATTTTTTCATAGTAAAGAATGAGTGCATCGTGGAATACGTCTTTAGCTTCCTCCAACGAGCCACCCATGCGGCTGATATAGCGGGCCACAGCAGGGAAGGTTTTTTTGTAAAGCTCCAGGAAAAAAATTTCCCGGTCTTCGCAAACAACATTTTGTACAAGCGTTTCTTCCATAACAATTTTCATTTATTACTATGTGTGAAAATATGCTAAACTATCACCCTGAAAAATGGAATAATTTTTAATTGCCAAGAGTCTTTAGTCATGGAGTAAGATTTTATACTCGACGACTAAAGACTCTACAGGCAATATTATTTTTTATATTCATAGCTTACCATCCATTGGATACCAAACTTGTCGGTACACATTCCAAAATAAGATCCCCAGAATGTTTTTTCAAGGGCCAGTGTTGTTTTTCCTCCTGCAGAAAGTTTGGCAAAAATTGTATCTGCCTCTGCTTCGCTTTCGGTGGTGATGGAGAGGCTGAAGTTATCGCCCAGTACAAATTTATCGCCTTTGGATTCCAATATATCACTTACCATTATTACGCCTCCTTTTTGGCCAAGCGGTAAAGCGGCATGCATAAGTTTTTCGCCATCAGCAGGCGACAATTCGTTCATGCCTGTTTCTTTGTAACGTTGCAGCATGGCGAGTTCGCCGCCAAAAACTGATTTGTAAAAGTTAATAGCTTCCTCGGCATTGCCAGGAAAGTTTAGGTAAGGATTGATACTTATCATAGTAGTAAAATTTAGTGTTTTAGAAAGATAGAAGGAATTGGGAGAATTGAAAAATCCTGAGCAAAATGGTTGTGTAAATTTTAATAAGCAGACGATGCAGGATTCCCTATCTGCTATGAGCGCGCAATTGGCAAGAAGAGGGTAACCGATCCGATTGTTATTTTAAATGCATTGGCTTTTTGCAAACGAAAGGAAACAATTGTGCACGGCAAAAAAGTAAAGATCAGGCATCACGATGATGTGCCTTGTTATGTGTGTGATTAAAAGTCATATTATTTTTTTTCAGATTTTGAAAACACGATCTCTACCGTTCGTCCGAAGTTTGGTAAATAAGATCGTTGCATAACTTTTTTGAGTTGGGGATTTTTTTAGAATAAGAAAAAGCTTTGCCAAATTCAGAATAAAGTCCTGCTTTTTCTTTACACTTTTCAAAAAGCCTAGTTTCTTGTTGGTTTTGTATTAATAATACCAGAAAACATGAAAGCCTTTGCCGAACGAAGCTTATAACGCTTCATGTTGAGCTTGTATAATTGTGATAGTTAAAATAATTTTTACTTTTTTATGAGCATAGTGGATGAAGTGGTCACTTTTTTGGTAGCCACAGAGCGGGACAAATACCCAGTGAGAAAACCAATACCTTCTGCCGACCTTACGAACCGGGAGCAGGCGATGTGTAAAAAAATAGATTTTGATCCGGAAGACGCGGCTTTCCTGAAAAGGATTACCCTAAGTCCTTTGCAATTGCTGGAATTTGGGTACGACGATGATAACCTGGCAATCGGGATCTTTAGCGTTACCAAAGAAGAGAACGCACGCACCGTTATTCGTGAACACCAGGATAGATTTTTAGAAGCAGGCAAATATTTGTTCATCGGCGAGCGCTATTTCGACGGCTGCCAACTGGCAATCGCTCATACTTGCACAGATCCTTTTCGTATCATGGAACTGGCCTGCACCAATGGCGACAGCTATTGCATGATGACAGATGACCTGGTAGCGAAAGTACGTGAATGGCACAAACGCTTCGGCATCCGGATCAAAGGCATCGGTTACAATTTTTGCGAAGCAGAAATATTGGATAGAAATATTGATTACCGGAGTTTGTCAGAAGAAGTCGGCGCTTTTTGTCCTGGTGCGTTTTCACAACATATATCTTCACTTGAAGAAGAAATACGTTCCACCGGCACTATCCGCATTCATTGGGATTGGAATGATGCGCATGTATCCAGCAGAGCACATTTAAAAGTTCGCTCCGTACCAGTGCCAGTAGCAGCTCCGCGTGCGAACGTGATGCAACAACTTGCACAAGCCTGGTCGTCTTTCCAATACCGCTTGCTACACCGCGGCATGGCCGCATCCAGTATCAGTCAATAAATTTGTCGATAAAGAAACAATAAGCCCGTAAGAGTAAAACTCCTTCGGGCTTACTGTTCTTTCCAATAAAAATATTTGGAATTACCCTCTTAACTATTAATACTTATTTGAGATACCAGATACCGGATTAATTTAATGACATTGTCTTTTAGTTTATTTGTAAAACAGCGTTGTTTTTATCTAAACTATCTGGTATCCGGCATCTGGTATCTTGCATCCATCATTAATACTTAAAGGGGAATTCTAAAAATATTATACCTGCACCGTATGAATATACTGCCTGTTCACCCATCGGTCCGCGGTTTCTGCTACAGCCCTCCATCCTGGCTGGCCACAGATGAAGTGGCCGCGGTTTGGAAACTGAGCAAACTCCGCTAATCCGTTTTTATAAGCCTTTGCATTTTTCTTATTCAATTCCGCAGGAATGATCTCATCGTTTTCCCCTGAGATAAAAAATAGCGGACGGTTTGTTTGGTCAAGATCCAGCTCTCCGGCTTCCATCAGGCAATCGCGGAAAACTTGGCGGCTGTCGTGTACTGCCGTGCGCTCGTAGGCTTCGTCGGATTCTTCTCTTGTCATGGTATTGCAAAAGCTTTGATGAAAAATCTCGGGCGTCATCCAAAACGGTTCGTCGCCTTTGAGCGGATTGACGATGGAAAGACTGTTTTTGAAAAACCCCCAGTCGAAAGCCAACATTTTATTGGGCGCTGCAGAACTGATGCAAACACCCATGCTTCCCAATCCTTTATTTAAGATCGCTTGTACAATTAACCCGCCTACCGAATGCCCGATCAGGATCGCCTCGGGATCTACAATACTGACAAGCCCCGCAAACTGATCAATCACTTCCTGGAGACGAAGATCCCCAAGCCCTAAAGGCGGATTTTCGCGCAATTGCTTAGGGTCGCCTACGTGTAATGGCCAAGATTCTGCCAGGCAGTCGTAACCTTTTTCGGTGAAATAATCCACCCAGCTGTCCCAGCTTGTGGCATTCTGGAACATGCCATGTATGAAAATTACTTTGTGTTTCATAGTTATAAAAATTAAAAACTTAAATCTTATAACACAGAGCCAAACTACTTTGATTCCATTGTTAACTGAAATCGGTCTTATAGTTTTTGCGTTATTCCCACCTTCTACTATTTATGTGGAGAAAGGCAGGAAGATCTTTGTCTTTGTATTGAGTTTTTTCATCTGTTATCTTTGCCGCATGTCTTTCACCTTCCCTATTTCAGATCACATCCTTTTTGAAGACGCTTTTGTACTTGTAGTACACAAGCCGCACGGTTTGATGGTGGAGCCTGACCGCAACAATCACCCTAACCTGCTTCAACAGGTAAAACAATATTTGAAAACTACGCTCCCTGCGGGGAAAGACGTTTACGCCCAGCACATTCACCGGCTCGACAGGCCTGTAGCAGGTGTGGTATTGTTTGCCAAACAGCGTGCAGTACTAAAAGATCTGAGCGAACAATTTGCCGAAAGGAGGGTAAAAAAATATTACGAGGCACTCACCCTTCATGCCCCGGAGCAGCGCAAAGACAGACTGGAACAATGGCACCGGAAGGAAAAGAAAAAAGCTACGATCGTGGAAGAAGGAACGCCCTGGGCGGAAAAAGTAATACTGGAGTATGAAATACAATACCTCCCGGAAAATAAATTTTTGTGGAAGATCGAACTGCATACCGGGAAGTTTCACCAAATCCGCGCTCAGCTTGCTTCGCAGGGATGTCCGATCGTCGGGGATAGCATTTACGGTTCAGAGGCACTTTACAAACCGGAGGCTATTGCACTCCGCGCGCATAGACTCGTGTTTGCGCACCCGGTGAGCAGAGAAATTATTTCTATAGAGACAACAAAAGATCAGTTGGTTTGATTGACAGGAAATAGATTTCCAAGGGTTCGGATTTTTTTAAAGCTCCTCGCAAATTTCTTTATACTCACGATAGTTCTTTTCAAATCCCTTCTCTACATAAGTATTAATATCTCCAACCACTTCATTGGTACTACTCTTCTTCCAGGTCCATTCGGCAACGCCGTTCTTTTTATCGGTATAGGTTACATTTACGATCATTGAATCCAGTCCTTGCCCTTCGCAGTAGATTTCATAGCTCAGAGAGTCCAATGGTTTGAAATCGCTGATCTTATAAAGATCTGCAAATTGACCAAGTGCGTTGGTAAGGTCGAATCCATTGCCGTTCCGGTTAATGATAACGGTAGGGTTTTCGGAATCGCAGGCGCGGTAGATCACAAATTCTTTGTCCAACTCCGTAATCCGCACCCACTCGGAAGGAAAGTCCTCCGGAGATTCGTAGGTGGTTTTTTTTACCGGTACAGGAGAAGAAATACTGTCCCTCATTAGTGTAATAGTATCCAGGCCAATAGAATCGATGGCCAGGGTATTTTTTTCAGGAGCGCCACATCTACACAGGAGCAGTGTGAGCGAGGAAAGGAAAAGGATGGAAGGTTTCATAAATTATAAAATATTTTCAGGAAGATTTCAGCTGGAAAGCCTTGTCAATTCTATCTTTATTAAAAATGAAAAGCTAACCGAAAATTAATTTATAAACTAATCAATTCTTAAACAATACCTTAGTGCGTTTCCTTTTTTAACGCGGTGATTTTTTTTGATTTTACCATATACCTTTTGAAATCATTTCCGTTAATAAAATAAAGTAAGAACGGCGACAGATTTTCACCAGATTACTTTTCTAGATTGGGTGTTATAGTTGGTGTGTTATGTATAAGTACGCGAAGAATATTTTGACGGCAGTGAGTTTTGACAACGACCTGTTCAAAAAAGAATTTAAAAAACTTTCCGAATGGCTTTCTCCCGAAGAAGCCAAAAACCTGCTCCACTGGTGCATGGAAACCTTTGATTATGAGCTGCTGGTAAAAACCGGATTGCTCACTACTTTGTTGTAAAAAGTAGTATCTTGTAGTAACTATTTCATTTTCGTCATGAAAAAAAATTTATTTATAGTTACTACACTCTGCCTGCTCTCTTTTATCCCGGCGGCGGCACAACAATGCCAGGGCGAAAATCCCATTACGATGGTCTTGAAAGGATATAAAAAAGACTATCGCTTCATCGCTCAAAACGCTACTTTTTTGCTCAATGCTAACGATGGGAATTTCAACTTCAATATTTCGCTGGAAAAATTTAAAACAATCGACAGCATCGATGCGCAAACGTTTTTGAAAGAAGTGCTGGAAGAAGATTTTTTTACCAATCTTTCTTTTACTGCAATTTTACCAGTTTCAAATATTGACAAAGAAACAGATCGTATGCAAAAATTCAACGTAAGCGGAAATCTTGTACTTGGTGATATCAGAAAACAAATTCCTCTGGAACTCGAGCTCGAATACATGGACCGCGACCTGATGTTTGATTTTGTACTTACCCTTACGCCAAAAGATTTGGAGATCGCTTTCCCGGACAAGTACAAATCTATCCTTACGGGCGTGATCCAACTCCGGACGGATGCCGGTAAGCTCGTAGTAAGCCCTTAAGTAAAAACTCTGTGTACTCTTGCTCTTGCTGATCTGACCCAATCTATTCTGCTACCGCCAATCCCAAACCACCACATTCCACTCATCGACTTCGTCACGAAATTTGTGAACCACTTCAAAACCCACACGGCGGTGGGCTTTCATAGAGCGAATATTTCCTGATGCAATTTCGGTAACGCAGAGATCAAAATGCGGTGCGTAGATCTCCCTGTGTTTTTCGTATAGCTTATCAAAAATTCCCATCGAACGGAAGGCATTATCTACACATACCTGACCCATTACGTAATAGCGATAATCGGTAATTTTTTTTCCTTTCCAGGAAAGAGTTTTTAAGCTTTCGAACAAAGACTCCATTCCTGGAACCTTGTCTTTGAAGGAATCCAGCATTACCATCGCAAAGCCTACTACATGGCCATCGGCCTTGGCTATGATCTGCGGAGCCGCCTGGTTCATGGCTTCGAGCAATTCTAAATTATGCTTTACAGAAAGGAAACCATTTTGAAGTTTTTCCTCTTCAGAAAAATTCCCACGATGATTTTTTGCCTGCAAGGCTAGCATCTGTTGTAAGTCTTGTATGCTGCTTGCTTCGGTAATTTCAAATTTCATGAATGAGATAAATATTGATAAAGATACCAAAGCAAAAGCTTTTGACAAATATTATTATGACTGTTGCAGGGAATGACATTGTTATTTAAAAGTGTACCCAACTCGTGTTGGAGATTTTCCTGTGCGTTCTTTTTATTGGCAATACAAGGTACTGCCTGCGCGGGTTTGTCAAGGCCTGTAATCAAATGATTTTTGAAATTTGTCTGAACCGTAATTGTCCCATTCTAAAACAGTTCAGACAAAATCAAACTTATGATGCCGGTTGCTGAGTAGTACTGATCGCAATCCTGTTCCAGGCATTGATGGTCACGATCGCCATGATCAATTGGGCCAGGTAGTTTTTCCCGAATTGTTTTTCTGCTTTTTGATAGGTTTCAGAAGAAACACCATGCTGATGAATGAGTGTGACCTCTTCTGTCAGTTCCAACACTAGTTTTTCTTCTTCCGTAAAAAGCGAAACTTCCCTCCATGCATTCAGCAAAAAGATCCGCTGCGTACTTTCACCATCTTTCATAGCCTCTTTCGTGTGCATGTCGATGCAAAAGGCACAGCCATTGATCTGCGAGGCGCGGATCTTCAAAAGATGGTGGTGTGTTTTAGAAATAGAATTTGGGGTCATAGACAGGTTCAGCATGGCTTTGTAGGCCTGTGGTTCTGCTTCCTGCATGTTTAAGCGTGTTTCCATGATCTTGTATGTTTTAATGATTAGATCAAAAGTAGGAAATGAAAAACGCCTAAAAATTAAACTGGTTTAAGATCGGTGCTTTTTACGGATCTCACTCAGATATTCCGGAGTAAACCCAAGGAAGGAAGCCAGCAGGTATTGAGGGATCCGCTGTGCGAAGCCAGGATATTTTTCTATGAAATTCCGGTAATGGTCCTCTTTGCTAAGATCGTATAAATACTTTACACGTGTTTGCGAGGCAGCGTAGGCGCGCTCGTAGAGCTGGCGGAAATAACTTTCCATTTGAGGAAAGCGGAGAAAAAGTTTTTCCTGCACTTGAAAATCCAGCGCTAACAATTGCGAAGCCTCTACGGATTGAATGTAGAAAGAAGCCGGTTTCTGTAATTGAAATGCCATATGATCGGTGATCCACCAGTTTTCGATCGCAAACTGTGTAGTCTGCTCTACGCCTTTGCTGTTGAGAAAAAACATTCGCAGACATCCTTTTTCTACAAAGTAATGTGTCTTGCAAGATTGGCCTTCCTCCAGGAGCATCTCTTTTTTATTTACGTTTATGCGACGGAAAAAATTTAGCAATTCTTGGTCTTCTCCTGCCGGAAGTTTTGTGTACTGTGCAATATGATGGAGAAGTGCGGCTGACATAGGATGATCGTTTAGATCATAAAAATATTATATACACGTGAACCTGCCAATTTTTCCGTGCTTTTCGCGGTGAATAGCAAGAAGTTTTTTCGAAGCGGTGAGTCGGCAAACGGTACACTTGCTTTTGTATAAAGGTTTTACAAACTAAGATCGCAAGCAGATCATTTCGCCATTAGTCTGCTCAGAGTCTCCCGCATTCGGAGCGTAAAGTTTATACTGCCCTTTGCAGGGGACTCTGAGCTGTTTGATGATCCTGCTCTGCTAGTAGCAGCTCAGAGTCCCCATCGAACACTTGTATTAAAACAACGTTCCGTGTGTGGGAGACTCTGAGCGGACTAAACAGATCATTTCGCCATTGTTTGTGGGGAAACAAACAATCACCTTGCTGTCATTGCAACAGAGGATGGCATCGTTAACGAGCAATTACAAGTATTCATAGTAATATTTCCAATTCCCGTTGAAGATTTTTTCGTGCGTTGTTTTCAAATTTTTGAAAGAAAAAATCTGTTTTGTAAATATTTTTCATCTGCAAAAAATGCTCGAGTACTTTTTTCCTTCCGGGGTTGTACTGTTCGTCGGGGTAGTAAGCGTATTCTTTGCGCACATTGGCGGCGTATGCAGAATACCTCGGCCAATCCTGGCCCAGGATAGAAAGGTCGGCGTCGGTAAAGTGGTTGGTATCGGGATCTGTTTCAGGCGAATGATTTTTAGTAGCGAGAATTTGTTGCAGGCATAGTTGTACAAGGTTGCCTGGAACGCCGATTGCATTTAGGCGTGTATTGGCCAGCTGGGCGCTTTTTTCTTCGTTATCGTTTTTCAAAATATTGTAGACCACATCGTGGTAATAAATTGAAAAGAGAATAACATCCCATTCTTGTATCATTCCTTTTATTTCCCGGAGCCTATACAGCAGATCGCCCAGGTGTGCGAGGGTGTGATAATATCTTCCCGGATGTGAATAGCTCAACTCGATCTCGGCCCACATGGCTTCCACTACAAGCGGGTGATCGGCATATTTTTGTATTAAAGAAAAATAGGTTTGTTTTAGCATATAGGTTTGAGGTTAAAAAATACTGCCGTATCGAAGATAAAAAATAGATCTCAAGATACAAGGCTATTTGGAATCTTGTATCTTTAAAAAAAGCAACACGCGCTATGAAAAAACTTTTTCTCTTGCTAGGATTGATCGAATATCGTAGCCTTCAGCTCGACCTTTCGCGCGAAGAATTTATTCGTGTTCTTAGTCCACACGTAGGCGCAGATACGATGAGCGGACTGGATATTTTTTCCTCTGGCAAAACAGATTACAAAGGAGCAGTAGGTTACAATGGATTTTACCTGCGGAGGAAACGAGGCTGGGTCAATAATTCCAGGCATTATTGCAAGATGATTGGCATATTTCAGGAAAGTTCTTCCGGCTTGGTTGTAAACCTTGAGTTTCGATATTTTCCTCCTCCGGTTTATTTTTTTCTGATAATGATCTTCCTCTTCGGTGCTTTCTCCATTCTATTATTTTTTATCGGGCTTTTTACATTCAATGGTAAAAGCATCATAAGTGCAGTTTTGAATATGGGCGCTGTATTTGGGCTTGGAGCAATTGTAGGTTTTATCACACGAAGCTTTTCAGCCAATGCGATCCAAAAAATGTATTATGAATTGGATGCAAATATCTTCCGGTATAGAAAAGCAAAGCTATAAAAGCCTCTTATGGTTCACCGCTAAAGAGTGCAAGGAGGGTTCAATAAAAGTATGATTTCTATCCGTTTAAGATTTCTTTATAGCTATTTTATATTTATTTAATTCTGCAAATTCTTTAATCCTGTGAATTCTGCTCAAAATTATTTTTCTTTACATCATTGCACCCACCAATACAGTTTTTCTTTTTTTAACTTAAATCATTTCAAAAAATTTATGAAACGTACACGTTATTCTTTTAAGACGGTTATTCTTTCCGTATTGCTGCTGGCGCTGATGAGCTCGTTCAGACAAGATACAAGCGGAGAAAAGATCGTATTCGAATGTGAAAAACTTTACCCTGAGGGGATCACACACAACGAGAAAAGCCAACTGTTTTACCTCGGTTCGCTTATGCAAGGCAAGGTGGTAAGCGTGGATATGAAAGGCGCTTTAAAAGTAGTCTGCGATGATCCGAAACTGATCTCCACCGTAGGGATCAAGTACAATCCCAAAACCGGAAAGATCTATGTAGCCAACGGCGATATGGGCATGTCGCCCAGATCCAGCGAGGCTACCAAGATGAAGATCGCACAGGTAGCTATTATTGATGCGGCCAGCGGCAAACTGGACGAGGTGATCGAATGTTCAGATCTTGTGCAGGGAAAACATTTTACAAACGATCTTACGTTCGACAAGAGCGATAATATCTACGTAACCGACTCGTATGCCAATGCGATCTATAAAATAGATAAGAATAAAAAGAAATCTCTTTTTGCAAAATCAGACCTATTTGTACCCGACAGCAATTCGCTTGGGCTCAACGGTATTGCTTGGAACGAAGAAGGCTATCTATTGGCAACTAAAAGTGGCGAAGGAAGTTTGTTGAAGATCTCGGTTAAAGATCCTTCCAAAGTAGAAAAAGTAAAACTGCCAGAGCCTCTGTTTTGGGGTGATGGAATTTATTTTATCAATGCAAAAGAATTGATCGTGGTGAGAAACCGGTTTACCAAAATGGTTTACCTCCGCTCCGAAGACCAATGGAAATCAGCTGTGATCACAAAAGAAGTGCAATGCTCCGACCTCATGCCAACAACGGTCACTTACTTCAAAGGCAATGCCTACGTGATCAACAGCCGTCTCTCTGAGGTAAGAGAGGGCAAGGCAAATAGTAAGCAGTTTGTGATTGATGTATTTTAAAGTTATGAGTTATGAATTATGAGTTATGAATTTCAATGGATCAAAGTACAAATACATACTATTCCACATTCATAACTCAAAATTCTAATTCATCTATATCGAATCAAAATATGCCTCGTAGCCCATTGTTTTTTTTCTATCGCCACGAGTTGAATGATATGGTATCCATAGCCAGTTTTTACTACATCGGAGATCTGTCCTAGTTTAAGTTTTATCATGGCGTCTTCATAGCCACGCATCAATTCTCCTTTTCCAAAAAAACCCAGTTCGCCGCAAGTAGTTTTTGTCTGGGTGTCTTCCGAATATAAGCGCACCATTTCACAAAAATCAGCCCCGGCATCCAGGCGGGCTTTTACTTCTTTTGCAATTGCTAATGCAGAATCTACCTGTGCGTAAAGACAATTGTATGAAAGGAGAAACAAGGCGACTACAAGGGGTTTTTTCATTAAAAAGGGGCTTAAACGGTTAACCTAAGCACAATATAAGGGAAGTATCTGCTCGATCATAAATCATATAACAGTTTTCAAAGATCATGTAAAATATAGTCTGCTGCTTTTTAATTACTTTGTAATAGACCGAAAGGAAAAGCTTTTCGGGATCATTTTTTGGAAGGGATAGAAGCGACCATAAATATATTAACAAATTGATTTTGTTCTAGTTATAGATAAAAACGCGTTCTCTATGAGTGAGAAAATACAAAGTAGCAAAAATGAGTCAAGGGAAACAGAAAGCGGGGGGGAAGATTTTTTTGAAGAAAAAAGGGAAATTTTCGAGGGGATGAATGAAATCTCTCTTCCAAGAGAGATGGAGGAGAGACCAGCAAAAGAGAGACCAGATGTTTTAAAATTCTTTAAGTACCTCAACCCTCCAGGCAAAGTAAAACCCAAGTTCATATTATTCGTCTCCGGTATGTCGACACATTCGATCCAGGCGGTGGATAGTATTAGAAAATTAGGAGAAGAGCATTTACAAGATTTCTATGAATTGGAGATCGTAGACCTTCACCAAGAAAACGAAAGATCAAAGGCAGAAGCCTTCCAGGTATTAGTACTACCTACTTTATTAAGAGTAGAACCTAAGCCTTTCCGCCGTGCGGTGGGTGACCTGGCAGATAAAGAAAAGTTATTAAAATTTTTAAAAGATTCAGACGATCATACATAAGTGCAGGACATTGAAAAAAATATCAATGATTTTCTCCAGGAATTTGAGGAGATAAAAATCCAGCTGGAAGAGGCCAATCATACCATTGAGGCCATTCGGGAAGGATCGATCGATGCGCTTGTGCTTAATAAAAATGGTGAAACCTCCGTCTATTCGCTCGAAAGCGCCGACTATACATACCGCATGCTGATCGAACGGTTTAGCGAAGGAGCGCTAAGCATTTCGGAAACCGGATTGATCTTGTTTTGCAACGACGCCTTCGCATCGATGATAGGTTCTACGCCGGATAAGATCATCGGTACATATTTTCACAGTATGGTCGATTCCGTTGGGCAATTTCAGAGCCTGAAAAAGGGATTGAAGAATGGAATTTCCAAAGGTGAGATCATGCTCAATATTGGCGGACAAAAATTACCAATCCATATTTCCATCACTGACCTCAATCCGCAAATTCCTGCTATCGGGATCATTGTGACGGATCTTTCGGAAAAAAGAAAACACGAAGATGACCTCGCACAATACCAACGCAGGCTGGAGACAAAGCTCACCGAGCTCAACGAGACCAATGCACAACTGATCCAGTTTGTGCACGTGATCTCGCACGACCTGCGCGAGCCGGTCCGCAAGATCATGGCTTATAGTTCGAGATTGACGGATATAAAATCAGAACAATTGCAGTCCGCCGAACTCAATCAGCTCAAAATCATCCACAGCTCAGCTTCGCGGTTGAACTCTCTGGTGGAAGATCTTACCAGGTATTCACTCAATACTTCCAAGCCGGAAATGACGGAAGTAGACCTCAATACTATTATAAAAGAAGTAGTAGAAGACCTGGAAGTAAATATGAATGAAAGCAAGGCCGTGATCGAAAGAGAAAACCTGCCTGTGATCGTGGCCTCGGATTTTCAGGTGCGACAATTATTTATGAACCTGCTCAACAACGCGATTAAATTCAGAAAACCAGGAATGGTGCCGCGGATTAAGGTCTGCAGCGAGGTGTGTGATTGCGTAGATATGTTTAACCCGAATAAAAAATTTTACAAGATCAGTATTTGCGACAATGGGATCGGAATAGAGAAAGCACATTTAAATAAGATCTTCAACATCTTCCAACGCCTGCATGCGAAAGACGAATACGAAGGCAATGGCGTAGGATTGGCGATCTGCAAAAAGATCATGGAAAACCATCAGGGCAAAATAGAAGCCGAAAGCCCACTACATGGAGGTTGCATATTCCATGTTTATTTTCCAATAAAACGCAATTTTTAGTCTTGGCTGCTGAAATGATTCTTCAGCATCAATAAGGCATTAGCAGATTTTATATCCTCGACCTATACGAAGCATCGTACAAATAGATCAATCCGAAAGAAACAGGAAAACAAACTGCCGCCGCTACTACAGGCTGCCACCAGCCGAGTGGGATTTGTTCCCAGGGACAGGAAGAGAAAAAATACGTCCAACCCAGCCAGGCTGTGATTAACAAAGGGGCACAGGCAAGTACTACGGAAGTAATAGCATAAATTTTTCCAGGCATGTTTGCTTTCTCGCTCCGGTGCGTCTCATCGCAGAATCCCAGCATTGCTGTGATCCAAACAAGAGCAACAGTAGAACCGATCAGCTCTGCCAGCAGAATCCCTATTGTAAGCATTATGATTATTAAAGAAAAATAGATCTGAATCCACGTTAAAGTTACTCAAAAAATTAGCATTTTAGAAAAGAATCACTTTGCTAATCGCTTCAATAGTGCTTTTGCAATACAGAAACCCATTATTTATTTTATAAAAATATTTATCTTGTAAGACGTAATGGCAGGCAAATCCTGGCATGTGGAATATAAATCCTATACGATCTCGAAACTATGACATTGGCACAAGTACATTATCCTTCTTCTCCTATTCAACCAGGAGAACTCGATGGATACCTGGCACAAGGATGGTTTCGGATGGGACAAACGATTTTTACCACACATATCCTTTATTACGATCGTATTTTTTACAGCGCTGTTTGGTTAAGAATTCCCTTG
>Ga0310813_10000122_pt1 | contig 57418 bp, 36 predicted proteins | sample YN3metagenome_FD_203086 | JGI IMG/M metagenome (GOLD analysis project Ga0310813, IMG submission 203086) | Soil microbial communities from experimental microcosm in Duke University, North Carolina, United States - YN3 | ecosystem: Engineered > Artificial ecosystem > Soil microcosm > Unclassified... | reverse complement strand
AGCACTGGGGGATGAAAACGATTTTGTGAGGGGCCGAAACAACGCGGATCTCGTTCAAAAGAGTGATCACGCCGGAATTGCCTAAGACGGGACTTGAGCAAAATACGCTACCAGCAAGGCTTTTGGCAACTGGCGGTAAGAATTTTTTTAGAACTTTACAAACTGCGCAAAGAAATTCACAGGTATGTAAATGGGTGCGGCCAGTAAAAACGAGTCACGAGGAGAGTTTGAAGGTGCTGAGCGGCTGTACGAGAAGGTTCTGGTAATCTGCACAGCCGCCCGAATTTGAATCCCGCTATATCGATTCACCGCCGGATTGGTCGCTCTCCGGTTTTGCGGTGCCGTTCTTGATGGCGTCATCAAAAATTTTCTTTATCTCTCGAGTGGCTTTTTTAGCGAGCTCACCCTGCTGACGCCCGAGTTCTCCCTGTTGCTCACCTAGCTTTCCCTGCTTTTCTCCCAGAGCGCCCATCTCTTCGCCGATCTTGCCTTGCTCGTCACCGGCATGTGACTGAATCTCGCCAATTCTGCTTTGCAGTTCGCCGATTTGAGACTGGATCCCGCCGATCTGTTCCATGCTCGCGTCTGGTCCCAGTTGCTTCAGTTCGGCTTTGAGCTTGTCGAGTTCAGCACTGATATCCGGAACTTTCACGCGCACAGCCTGCATGCGTGTTCCGAGTTCCTCCTGCTGTTTCCCGAGGGCTTCCTGCTGCTTGCCAAGTTCTTCCTGCTTCTTTCCGAGTTCTTCCTGAGGCGCCCAGAGCCGGCGGGCGCGTTCCACGGTTGCCGCGTCGCGAATGATGTAAGACTTTTCGTCACGCTCGAACCAGATGAAGTCGCCAGAAATTTGCTTCTTTAATTTCTGCACATGCCGTGCTTCCTCGCCACTTCCCGACATTGTGAAACTGTCGGATGTCCCCGAAACAATTACGAAGCGCTGATTATCGTCATCACCGTAGGAGTACAAGAATCCATTGTGATGGTTGCTGTCTTGGTCTTCGGCGTCAGCCGCGGACGCGACTTCGGGGGATGCGGCGGGGGCTGCGGGCGCCGAAGACATTCCTGGCACTGACGGCATCGAGGGTGCTGCCGGTAGTGCCGGCGCACCGCCTGCCGGTGTACTTTCTTGTTGGGCACTGGTCACAGATTGCGCCGGTGGTTCACTCTGGACGGGATGAGCGGCAGCGATTAGATACACCGCGGGTATTAGCAGTGAAATCGCCAGCGCTACGATCCATTTATTAGCTTTCATTTTCGTATCTCCTCTCCACGCGAGAATTTTTTCCAGCCTTCGTTCGGGGTCGCCCGATGTTGCCATCGAAACCCCTTGCCATCGCACCCGCCTGGTAGCGCCATTGGTGGTGTTGAAAAATGCCAGTAGATTTCTGGCGTACTGATTGCGCTCAGCGCCGGCTGACAATGCTGCTTCGTCGCTGACTTCTTCAGCGAGTTCAGAGATGTGCCGGTCGAGCCACCAGCCGAGCGGGCTAAACCAGAAAATCGCGCGGTGCAGCAGCGAGGCAAGCTTCGCCAGTCCGTCATGCCGCAGGACGTGCGACAACTCGTGACACAGCACGGACTGCAGTTTGGCTTGGTCCCATTCGCGCCATGCGAGTGGTAACAGGATCGAAGGCGTGAGCGCGCCGAGCGTCACCGGAACGGATACCAGGGCCGATTCGGAAAAGAGCGCTGCGCGGGTCGAGGGCAACAAGGTAGCGATCCGCGGGTCGTGAATTGGAGTCGAGGCGCGCAACAGCCGCTGCGAAACAATCAGGCCCATCCACAATTTTGCAAGCAGGAAGGTAGCAACCAACAAATAGGTAAACAAGGCGACCACACTGATTCGAGACGGCCAATCCGTGGTGGCATCGCTGGCGGTGCGCTGAGTATCGGTAACGCGGCGTTGTCCCACGCCAAGCCCAGCTGCGACTTGCACTCGCCTCTGTTTCAGCGGAAGAGAACTCGAGGCATGACTTAACTGAGTGGAACCTGTGCTCGCCGTTTGCACGGATATGGAAGCAATCTGAGATGGCAGCCCAGGAACCAGGATCGGGATCGTAGGCACCCACCACGCCAGCAAGGGCATGAGTAAGCCGGCAATCAATACTGCCTTCCATGTAAGGAGCCGTACGGAGGAAACCTTCAGGCTGAAGGTTTTCAGCGTAAGGCCCGCGACACCGGCCAGCAGCGCGGTTCGTGCAGCCGCGATGATCAGTTGTGATAAGAGATTGCCAGCTGCTGTGGTGATAGGCAATGTCATTGTTGTCTGCCTCGGGCGGAAGATAGACGAGCGTCTTTCTTTTCGTTCTCTGCGATCCTGCGCGTCAAACGCTCCAGTTGTTTGCGGTCGAGGACCGCGTTATCAACCATGCCCAGCACCAATTGCTCGGCGGAGCCGCCGCAAAGGCGCTCGATGATGGTTCTTACAGCACGCACGGCGACGTTTTGCCGAGCGTCGGTCGCGCGATAAATAAAGGTGCGGTTCTCGACCTCGTGCCTGACATAGCCTTTTTCTTCGAGCCGCCGCAAAATCGTGCGCACCGTCGAATCTTTCATCGGACGTGAAGACGCCAGAGCTTCGCGGCATTGCTCGGCGGTCGCGGTCTCGTGGCTCCAGATGAAGTCCATTACCAGCTGTTCCACATTTCCCAAGTTCTTTAGACGGGCTTGCTTTCTGTTAGTCATCGTAACGTTACAAAATGTAACAGTCGTGCGGGAAACAAGTCAAGGCGCACGAAAAATAACTTTTCAGAAAAAATCGAACCATGCCAGATCCCCGAGTGTCCGTTAGTGGACGGCCAGTTCTACCGGCGAACACTGCTGCAATTGTTCGCAATTCTGAATGGTAGTTAAGTCCAAAGCCTTCAATCCGTGACCACGGCCGACGTCTGGCTACAAGTTTGCATAACTTTCTCCTTCATGGATATCGCCAGGCCGGAATTCAAACAGCAAAAGCGACGCCGCCAAATCATCTGGGGAGTCGTGGGATTGCTCTGCCTTGGTGGGGTAACGGTTGCGGTCTCGCGGCTGAAGCCGGCGGCTCCCGAAGTGGAGCGCAGCACGGTCTGGCCCGGTACGGTACAACGCGGCTCCATGCTGCGGCAGGTCCGCGGAATCGGTTCGTTGATTCCCAGCCAGGAGTTCACGCGTCAAATTCCTGCGGAAACCGAAGCCACGGTGGTGCGGATTATCAAGCTCCCTGGCTCACAGGTGAAAACGGACACGGTCCTGTTGGAGATGAGCAATTCACAAGTAGAACAGGCGGCCATTGACGCCAGACTTCAGTTGAAGGCTGCCGAGGCCGAATACCAAAGCCTGCGGGTGACGCTGCAGAGCAATCTGATGAACCAGAAAGCCGGAGCAGCTACCGTGAGTTCCGATTACACCCAAGCCAGGCTTCAATCGGACACCGATAAAGCGCTCTACGACCTGGGCGTAATTTCCGGAATGGCGTACAAGAATTCCAAAAGCAAAGCCGATGAGCTCACGACCCGCAACAACATTGAAGGCGAGCGTCTCGATATAAATCAGAAGGCGATCGAGTCTCAACTGGCGCAGCAGCAGGCAAAGGTCGACCAGATGCGCGTCCTCGCTGAGCTCAAGCAGAAGCAGCTCGAAGCACTCCGAGTGCGGGCCGGGATCGAAGGTGTGCTTGTGGACTTGCCGCTGCAAGTCGGGCAACACGTCACGCCCGGAACTATGTTGGCGAAAGTTATTCAGCCAGATCACCTGATGGCGGAACTGAAGATCGCCGAGACTCAGGCGCGCGATGTGCAGATCGGCGAGCCGGCAGTGGTGGATACGCATAACGGGACTGTGTCGGGCGAAGTTATGCGAGTCGATCCGGCCGTGCAGAACGGGACAGTAACCGTCGACGTAAAGCTTACCGGAGAGCTCCCGAAAGGCGCGCGCCCTGACTTAAGCGTGGACGGAACGATTGATCTGGAGCGCCTTGAGAACGTGCTCTACGTCGGACGCCCGGCGTTCGGTCAGGAGAACAGCACCATCAGCTTGTTCAAGTATGACCCCGATGGAAAAGGGGCGGTGCGTGTCCCGGTCAAAGTTGGCCGGGCATCGGTGAACTCGATCCAAATCCTGGAAGGCCTGCGTGAAGGTGACACCGTGATACTTTCCGACATGTCGCGTTACGACAACACCGACCGAATACGGCTGGATTAGCTGTGCCGACATTTTGAGAACTCAAAAACCGAGTGCCAGCGAAGGAAGAACAATGAGCGACTCTCCCCAATCCTTGATCCAAATTGAAGACCTGACCAAGGTTTTCTACACCGACGAAGTTGAAACGCACGCGTTATCGGGCGTGCACCTGACCATCCGGAAGGGCGAGTACGTGGCCATCTCCGGCCCATCGGGATGCGGAAAGTCAACGTTACTGTCGATCATCGGGCTGCTCGACAGTCCCACAGGCGGAAAATATTCACTGAATGGTGAAACGGTTGAAAGCCTGGATTTCGCAGCGCGCTCGCGCATCCGCAATCGCGAAATCGGTTTCATCTTCCAGAGTTTCAATCTGATCGGCGATCTGACGGTTTATGAGAACGTTGAGCTGCCATTGACCTATCGCCAGCGCATGCCCTCGGCCGATCGTAAGACGCGGGTGATGGAATCGCTCGAACGCGTGGGCATGGCACACCGTATTCGCCATTATCCTTCACAACTTTCTGGAGGCCAGCAGCAGCGTGTGGCAGTCGCTCGTGCGTTGGCAGGGCATCCGTCGATCCTGCTTGCGGACGAACCCACGGGAAATCTCGATTCGCGCAACGGCGAAGCTGTGATGGAACTGCTGCAAACCCTGCACCGCGAAGGCGCGACTATCTGCATGGTCACCCACGATCCGCGATTCGTAAAGCACGCCGAACGAGAAATTCATTTGTTCGATGGCAAAGTCGTGGCCGAAGAGGAACTGAGAAAGCTGATGGCGGACGCGCACGCCTGAATCACACGTACGGCTGTGAGTCGATCCCGGGGTGCCGCAGCAGAAACGAGCGAGAGCCGCAATGGAACGATTTGTCCAAGATATTCGTTATGCGGTGCGCAAGATGCATCGCGCACGGTTGTTCTCGGTCTCAGTCATCCTCACTGTGGCGCTGGCCATCGCTGCGAACACTTCAATCTTCAGCTTTGTCAATACTGAACTGATTCGGCCGATGCCATTTCACCAGCCTGAGCGGCTGGTGCAGATCGCAGAAAAGAACGACAAGCTGAATCTTCCCAATTTCGGCGCTTCGGTGCTGAATTTCATCTCGTGGCGTGAGCAGCAGCGCTCGTTTCAGGAGATCGCCGCAGCAGGATTCAATACTTACACCATCACCGGCAACGGCGATCCCGAGCAGGTTTACGGGAACACGATCACTCCAGGGTTACCGCGCGTGCTTGGACTTAGTCCAATCGCCGGCCGCTCGTTTACAGATGCCGAGGAAAGGCCCGGCTCAACAGCTGTGGCCATGCTGAGCGAGGGCCTCTGGAAAAGAAGGTTTGGCGGTTCGCAATCAATTTTGGGCCAGACCGTAAACCTCAACGGGCAGGCAACGACAATAGTTGGCATCGCGCCTCCTGCTCTCAGCTTGATTTCGGCGGCGGAAATTTACACGCCACTGGTTATCGATCCCGCAAAAGAACTTCGTTTAAACCACGTGCTCATTGCCTTTGGGCGGCTCAAGAATGGCACCTCTATCGAGCAGGCTGAGGCAGAGATGGATTCGATTTCTGCGCACATCGACCAGACTTATCCGGAGATGAAGGACTGGGGCGTTCACCTGTTTACCATGCCGCAGACCTTCACGAACCCGGACACTAAAACCGGGCTGCTGGTCCTCATGTGCGCAGTGTTCTTCGTTCTGCTGATTGCCTGCGCGAACATAGCGAATCTGCTGCTGTCGCGAGCGGTATCGCGGCAGCAGGAAATGGCCGTGCGGACTGCGACTGGAGCGAGCCGGGCGCGGCTTGTTCGACAGTTGCTGATTGAAAGTGTGGTGCTGGCGCTGGCAGGCGGCGTCATCGGCATTGCTGCCGCATTCTGGGCTGTGCGAGTGATCGATAGCGCGTTGCCTCCGGCGCTCCTGGCCATTCCCGACGTGCACGTTGACGCGACTGTGCTTCTGTTCGCGTTAGCAATGACCGTGCTGACAGGTTTGCTGTTCGGCCTCGCGCCGGCGTGGCGCATCTCGAACATCGATATTAATGACGTTCTGAAGCAGAGTGGGCGCGCTTTCTCGACGCGTGCGCGACTGCGCAATGGATTAGCGTCTGCGGAACTTTCTCTGGCGACCGTACTACTCATTGGGGCCGGGTTGCTGATTCAGAGTTTGTCGAGGCTGGAGCATGCGCATGTGGGCTTTGACTCGCGCGGTTTAATCACATTTCAGCGTGCGTTGCCGACGGCGAAGTATCCCCTCGACGCGAAAATGCCGCAGTTTTATCACGACCTTCTCGATTCGATTCAGGCAACACCGGGAGTACGTGCAGCTGCGGTCTCGAGTGGAATTCCATTTGGAGCAGGCAGCTACACGACCAGTCCGGTCATTCCGCAACAATCGATATTGCCACCTGAGACTCCCGCCGCAATTGATTGGCGGATGGTGAGCGGAAATTATTTCCAGGCGATGTCGGTCCCGCTGCTGCGCGGGCGCAGCTTCACTTACGCGGACGGCCCGGGCTCACATCCTGTCGCAATCGTGAGTCAGGACGCGGCGAAGAAGATGTGGGGCGATGCCGATCCCATCGGTCGCACTTTTTATCGTGCAGCAGACCCGGACAAGACCACGTTTTCGGTAATTGGAGTCGCCGGCGATGTCCGCAACACTGCGCTTAATCAGCAGGCGCCCGCGCTCTACTACCCGGTGGCATGGCGGACGAGCGTTATTCGCCCGAGGGTTGTGGTCATGGATGTTGTGGTCCGCGCCACAGGATCTCCCGAAGCACTGGTCCCGACCTTGCGCCAAAAAGTCCGGGAACTTGATCCGGAGGTCCCGCTGACGAATATCCGCACGATGGAAGACTGGATGGCAACCAGCGCGGCGCAGCCACGATTGAACGCGCATTTGCTCACATTATTTGCGGCGATTGCGCTGCTGATCGCCGGGATCGGCATTTATGCGGTTCTGGCCTACTCGGTTACGCAACGCACACAAGAAATTGGCTTGCGCATTGCGCTGGGAGCCGAGCCGGGAAGTGTGTTGCGACTGGTGGTCAGAGAAGGGATGAAAGTCGGATTGGTTGGAATCGGTGTCGGTTTGGTCGCGGCCCTGGCGGCGGCACGTGTGCTTTCAAACATTGTCTATGACCTGCCGGTGCGCGATCCGGCGACGTTCGCTTCCGTGGCGGCGGCACTCGTCGTGATCGCCCTTGCAGCCTGCTACGTCCCTGCACGCCGTGCGGCAAAGGTCAACCCCGTGGTTGCATTGCGGTACGAATGAGGAATTCATGAACGGTTTTCTGCAAGACCTTCGTTACGCCTTTCGCATGTTGCGGAGGAGCCCTGGCCTGACGGCCGTCATCCTGATGATGCTGACTCTAGGCATCGGAGCGAACGCATCGGTTTTTACGATCTTCGAGGCCATTCTGTTGCGTCCACTTTTGTTTGAGAAGCCGGAAGCCTTGGTCCATCTCTGGGCGACGCGAACTGAGGGTGCATTCCAGCAGTTTCCGCTTTCCTATCCTAACTATCTCGACACTAAGCAGCGGGCGAAGTCCTTTTCCAGTATCGGCGGCTACTCCCGCAACAGCGCGAGCTTGTCGGGGAAGGACGGGGCCGAGCAGATACCGGTCGCAGTGGCAACTTCAGATTTCTTCGAGACTTTAGGAGTTCGCCCCATTCTTGGCCGTACATTCAGCGAGTCCGACGATCATAAAGAAAAGAACATTCCCGTTCTTTTAAGTTACGGGGCGTGGCAGAGGCGTTTCGCGGGTGACCCGAACATAGTGGGAAAGCCTCTGGTTATTGATGGCGAACCCGCACAGGTTGCAGGAGTGCTTCCTCAAAAGTTCCAGTTCGCTCCAGGGCAATCCGCTGATCTGTGGATCTCAGCGCGCCTGCACGGCTGGCCGCTGCGCCGGAATGCGTACTGGCTCTTTCCTGTAGGGCGGCTAAAGCCTGGCGTGACTCTTCAACAGGCGCAAGCAGAGCTTTCTGCAATCGCGGCAACGCTGGCTAAAGAATATCCGGACGCGAACGCCGGGATTGGAGCGCGCGTGGTTGACCTGCGCGAGGAAATCGTCGGCCCGATGCAGCCGGTGCTGATTGCGATCATGGCGGCGATCGGCTTTGTGCTGCTAATCACCTGCGCCAATGTGGCTGGGCTCTTATTGGCGCGCTCGTTGCCGCGAAGAAGAGAGATCGCACTTCGCATCGCGCTGGGCGCGAAACCCTTACGAATCGCGCGGCAGCTTCTCACTGAAAGTATGCTGCTTTCGCTTATCGGCGGAATCGCGGGTGCTGTCGTTGCTTACCGTGCCGTCCCGGCACTGGTTGGCGCGTTACCCCAGACGATCGTGCTGGCGACACCTCCTCTGCAAGGCTTGACAGTAAGCGCTTCGGTCTTGTGGTTTGCTCTAGGGCTGTCTCTAGCGACAGGGCTGTTGTTCGGTTTGGCGCCGGCATTGCAGATCCTTAAGCCCTGCCTGCAACACGAACTTCAGGAGGGCGGTCGCGGCACTGTCAGCTCTGCCAGTCGCGTTCGCAACCTGCTGGTCGTTTCTGAAATGGCCCTCGCCGTCGTCCTTCTTGTGGGCGCAGGGCTGATGCTCAAAAGCCTGGGACGCCTCTTGCGTGTAGACCCCGGCTTTGATACGCATAATTTGCTCACCGCGGGAGTGGTGCTTCCTGAGAAGAAATACCCCGACGGCCCAAAGCAACTGGCGTTGCAAAGAGAGTTGCTGAAGAACCTCGGCGGTTTGCCCGGGACGAAACAGGCCGCGGCGGTTGCGACAGTCCCTCTCTCAGGATCTGGCAATACCTCGCGCTTCGACGTGGAGGGGAACCCAAAAAGCGCCGGCGGCCCCGAGTATGAAGCGAACACCCCCTCGGTTACGGCGAATTATTTTTCGACGATGTCGATCCCACTTCGTTCGGGCCGCTTCTTCAATTCACAAGACACTTTCAGTTCGACGCACGTGGTGATTGTGAATCAGGCGCTGGTGAATATGGTTTTTCACGGCCAGGATCCCATTGGCAGGCGGCTGAACTTTACCTACACGAATGAACCGAACTACGTAACCATCGTCGGCGTAGTGGCAAATGAAAACGTGACCAGTCTTGATACTCCCGTCTCTCCCATCATCTACGACTGCTATGACCAAAATCCCAGTAACTATTTCAGCGTTGTTCTAAGGACGAACAACGATCCCGATCAAATTGCGGGCACACTGATCCGCACCATTCATCAGCTCGAACCTGAGGCTGCCGTCTACCAGACGAGCACTATGACGCAACTTATTTCCACGTCGCCCAGCACCATGATGCGGGCCTATCCGGCATATCTGATTGGAGGATTCTCTGCACTGGCGCTGCTTCTGGCCGCGCTGGGGCTTTACGGATTGCTGGCCTACAACGTGGCGCAGCGCACGCGAGAGCTTGGCGTGCGGATGGCGTTGGGCGCTCAGCAAAACGATCTGCTTGGCATGGTGGTGAAGAATGGCCTGAAGCTGGCGGCGGTTGGAATCGCATTTGGAATTGCCGGAGGACTTCTGGTCGGGCGGTTCATGGCAAGCCTTCTTTTTGGTGTCGCTCCCACGGATGTCGGGACGTTCGTGACTGTGGCGGTCGTCCTTTTCATGGCCGCTTTCGCCGCCAGCTATGTGCCTGCACTCCGTGCCACGCGAGTCGATCCCATGGTGGCGCTGAGATACGAGTGATCTGTCGCGTGAAGTGAAAGTTGGAGCAAGAACATGAACGTGTGGCGTGATCTGCGATTTGGCTTCGATAGTGGCGTTGCGGTACGAGCGAGGATTCGATGAACGGATTGTTGCGAGGTCTACGCCAGGCGGTGCGGCGGTTATTCAAGAGTCCAGGCTTCACCCTGGCTGCTGTGGTGACGCTGGCGCTTGGAATCGGAGCGAACACTGCGATATTCAGCATGATTGATTCGCTCATCTTGCGTCCGCTGCCGGTCAACGATCCGAGTGCTCTAACGTTCCTGGCTTTCCCGCGCGACGCCAGCCATTTCGATCCACATTTTTCCGGCGCGGAGTTTCAGGAGATACGCAACGGGACGAGGGCTACATTTTCCGATGTCAGCGCAATGGTTCTTGGCGGATTTTCGAGATCAACCCGCAGTTCAGACGGGTTAACCGTGGATACAGTAACCCGGCCCGCCCAAACTTTGTTCGTTGCCGGCAATTTCTTCCAAATGCTCGGGATTCAACCGTATCTCGGACGCCTCATCCTTCCCGGCGAAGGAAACGCACCCGGCGGCGATCCTGTCGTTGTACTCAGCTATCGGTATTGGAAGGCGCGCTTCCATGGCGATGCCGGAGTAATCAACAAGCCCGCACTGATTAACGGCCGACCTGTAACGGTTGTCGGAATTGCGCCGAAGGGTTTCCTGGGACCTACGCCTTTGATCGAGATGGAGGCATACCTCCCACTCGGCATGATGACCGTTGAGACGGGAGGAAGCACGGCTTTCCTTGATGACCCGCGGACTCGAGATCTGTTGATCGTTGCCAGGCTGGCACCCGGAGTCAACCTTGAACGCGCACATAGCGCAGTGGCACCTCTGGGATTGGCGCTAGCTAAAGAATATCCAAGGCCTGGTGTGGGTACTACCTTGCGAGTCAGGCCCCTCCGTCCCCCTGGACTTATTGACGGACCCAATCCTCTGCCTGCACTTGCTGGACTTTTCCTGACACTGGCGGGGCTGGTGCTGGCGCTGGCATGTCTTAACGTTGCGAATTTAACCATGGTTAGAGCGGCCGGACGACAGCGTGAAATCGCAGTTCGGGCAGCACTCGGTGGAAGCCGGACGCGCCTGGTCATGCATCTGTTCGGCGAAATTGTGGTCTTAGCGTTATTCGGAGCGGCCGCAGGCATGATCGCGAGCACGCTGGCGCTCCACCTGCTCAGCTCCGCCGTTCAAGTTACCGATCTGCCGATCGTATTCGAATTCCCCTTCAATGCGCGAGTCTTCGTGTACGCCATGGGCGTCGCGCTTCTGGCCGCTGCCAGCGTCGGTATTATTCCCGCGTTGCGCGCATCCAGCGGAAACTTGAGCAACATTCTGCACGAGGGGCGTCGCGGTTCGACCGCGCGGAACCAGCGGATACGCGCTGTCCTTGTCGCAATTCAAGTCAGCGGCTCGCTTGCGCTGTTGATCTCAGCCGGACTTTTTGTGCGCAGCCTGAAGAGTGCTCAACACGCGGATCTCGGTTTTGAACCTCAGAATCTGTTGAATGTCCGGCTTGATCCGGGAGAAATTGGCTATACGCAAAAACAAACCAGCGAGTTTTACAACCAATTGCTGAACCGTGTGCGCGCGCTTCCCGCGGTCCAGTCGGCCAGCCTGGCAAACGCTGTACCCCTTGAAGATGCTGATCAATCCGATGATGTAACCATCCCGGGATATGTGCTGCAGAAAGGCGAACAACTGCGCCTCGACTACAACCTGGTCGCCACTGATTATTTCAAGACCATGCGGATCGCATTTCTGCGCGGCCGCGATTTTGCGGATTCGGACGCCGAATCATCGCCACGGGTCGCGATCATTAACCAGGAAATGGCCGATCGTTTTTGGCATGGCATCAATCCTCTTGGGCGGACATTCAGCCGCAGTGGCGATCCGCACAACCCAATCGAAGTGATTGGTGTGGTCTCGAACAGCAGGGTGGAAGATGTTTTTTCTCCGTACAGCCCCGCCTTCTACCTTGCCGTGTCGCAGAGCTACGCCCCGGCGCAAACCTTGCACGTGCGCACTGCAGGACCGCCGCAGGCGATTGCGCAAGAAGTGCAAGGCGTCGTTCGATCGATAGCTTCAACCGCCCCAGTCCTTGGCATCCGCACCATGACCGAGGAGGTCAAGAACGGGCTGGGGGGCCTGATGCTCTTCAACCTGGGCGCGGAACTTACCACAGCTCTTGGACTCCTCGGGTTCGCCGTGGCTGTAGTCGGCATATACGGTGTGATGGCTTACGCCGTCGGCCAGCGAACACAGGAAATCGGTTTGCGCATAGCGCTTGGTGCACAGCGGACGAACATTCTTTGGATGATTTCCCGCCAGGGGATCACGATCGTCGGAGCTGGGCTGGCGTTCGGCGTTCTGGTCGCCGCTGGAGTTGGAAACCTGGTCGGTGAGTTTCTGGTTGGAATCTCTCCTACAGATCCACTGACCTACGTCAGTGTCTCGATACTGTTATCGGTTGTCGCGCTGACTGCCTGCTACATCCCTGCGCGCCGCGCCGCGAAAGTCGATCCCATGGTGGCGCTGAGGTACGAGTGAGGTGGCAACATGAATAGATTGCAAGATGTCCGTCTGGCGTTCCGGCTACTGCGAAAGAGCCCGGGATTCACTTCCGTTGCCATACTTACTCTGGCGTTCGGCATCGGCGCGACGACTGCGATCTTCAGCGTTGTGTATGCCACCATGCTCGCGCCTATGCCCTATCCCGACGCCGACCAACTCGTTTTGGTGTGGTCGCGGGTTCACGGGAACGACAACAACGTTGCTGTCCAGGATTACCTGGACTGGAAGACTCAGAACAAGACCTTCCAGCAGATGGCTGCCTGGAGATCAGGCACATTCAACATGGCGACAGCCGACCGGCCCCAACAAGTGCGAGGAATGCTCACAGGCCCCGGCTGGTACAGCATGATCGGCGTGGAATTCTTCAAAGGCCGCGATTTTCTTCCTGATGAGGGCGAGCCAGGCAAGGACCGCGAGGTCATCCTTACTCATGACACATGGCAACAACTGGGCTCCGATCCAAACATCATTGGCAAAACCATCCGCATCGATCTTGAACCCCACACTGTGGTCGGCGTACTCGCGCCCGGTGCGCCCGATCGCATGCAAATCAAGTTTCTGGTGCCGCTGGCATTCCAGCCGAGAGAGATGAACCGCGATGGCGGGCCATACAACGTTGCCGCTCGGCTGAAACCGGGAGTGACGATTGCCGAGGCACAGGCCGACATGAGCGTGATCGCGGCCCGCATTGCGAGAGACTATCCCGCTACGAACAAAGACCGGGGCATCAATGTCGTGCCGTTGCGAAACTATTGGTTTCCCAAGCAAACGCAGAGCACCTTATGGGCGTTGCAGGGCGCTGTTGGTTTTGTACTTCTGATCGCGTGCGCGAACGTTGCGAACCTGTTGCTGGCAAAAGCCACCACTCGGCTGAAGGAAGTCGCGGTGCGCGCTTCGCTAGGTGCCACGCGTGCGCGGGTCTTCCTGCAATTTCTAACCGAGAGTTTGTTGCTGTCGGTTCTTGGCGGCGCAGTGGGAATTGCTATCGCCGAGCTCATGGTGCAAACCATCATGAAGACCATGCTTTCGGGCGTGGGGTTGAGATTGCCTTCCGAAGCCGATGTCAGGATCAGCCTTCCAGTACTGGGTTTCACGTTGTTTTGCGCAATGCTGTCCGGAATCTTATTTGGTTGTGCCCCGGCGTGGCGCGCTTCAGCGTTGAACGTCAATGAAACTCTGAAAGAAGGCGGACGCGCCGGCACGGGCAACGCCCACCAAAAGCTGCGGCGGGCATTGGTGGTTGTCGAGTTCGGACTCGCGCTGGCATTGCTTGCCGGGGCTGGTTTGGCGATCCACAGCTTTTGGAATCTCAGCCGACTCGACCTTGGATTACGCACCGATCACATTCTCACCTTTGGTCTTCCTGTTCCGGAGAACCAGCTCACGCAGTCGTCGCAGATTGTTCCGTTCTATCGGGACCTGCTTGATCGGCTGCATGCAATTCCCGGGGTTACCGACGCCAGTGTTGCTACCGGCACACCTTTGGGCGAGCTTGGATTTGGCCTTCCCTTTAACGTCGTAGGACAACCGCGTAGGGACGACAACTCGCGAAACGTGGCGCTTTTTCTGATGGCTACGCCGGAGTACTACAAGACGTTTGGCATTCAGTTGATCAAAGGGAGGACGTTTACCGAAGCGGACACGGAAAACAGCGCACACGTGGCGATCATCAGTGAGTCCCTCGCCAAGAACTTTCTCCCGGGGGTTGATCCGATTGGTCAACGACTCTCTGTTCCACAGGTAATTCCCGGAGGCAATAAGGCTGGTCCGCCCAAGGATTGGGAGATCGTTGGCGTGATTCACGACGTGCGCATGCTCGGGCCGCGCCAGGACCTCAACGCGGAGATTGATGTGCCGTTCTATCAAAGCCCATGGCCTAGGGCGAACGTCGCTCTCCGTACTCGCGGCGATCCAGAGCAGATTCGCAGGGCCGTAAGCGCGATTATCGGTTCGATGAACCCGGACCTGCCGATGGATGCAGTTCAGACGATGGATCAGCTCGTGAAGGACAACTTTCTTGAGGACCGCACAGTGACCGAGTTGTTTGGGATCTTGGCCACCGTCGCGCTGTTACTCGCTACCGTCGGAATCTATGGCGTGATGGCATTTTCGGTCGCGCAGCGCACACATGAGATCGGGCTGCGAATGGCGCTCGGCGCGGATCGCTACAACGTGCTGCGTCTGGTGATTAGAGAAGGGATTGTCCTTGCTGTCGTCGGTCTTGGGCTTGGCTTGGTGGGGGCCTTCTTCGTGGGGCGCGCCATCCGAAGCACGTTATATGGCGTCGGCACAGTTGACCTCACAGCATTCGTTGCAGTTTCGATTTTGTTGATGGGGTCTGCTCTGCTGGCCTGCTATTTCCCTGCACATCGCGCAACCAGGGTCGATCCCATGGTGGCGCTGAGATATGAGTAAGAAATTATGAACGGACTTTTGCAAGATCTTCGATATGCGGTACGTCAGCTAAGAAAAGCGCCGGGTTTCGCTGCGGTTGCGGTGATTACGCTCGCATTAGGAATTGGCGCGAATACGGCGATTTTCTCGGTGGTGAACGGCGTATTGCTGCGGCCGCTCGCCTTTAAAGAACCAGACCTGCTGGTTCGCGTGTGGCATACCCCTCCCCAAAAAAGTTTTCCTGGGATTACGCAGTTCACGGTGTCTCCTGCAAACTTTCTTGACTGGCAGGACCAGAACCACGTGTTCGAGCACATGGCGATCTATGGTTTTCGCCTTTTCACGCTCACTGGCGGCGATAAAGCAGAGCAGATTGTTGCCAGCACAATTTCAAGAGATTTCTTTGAAACCATTGGAGTCAAGCCGATTCTCGGACGGACGCCGGTACCAGAAGAAGACCAGCCGGGGAAGTCGCAGGTTGTAGTTCTGAGTTACGGATTTTGGCAAGGGCACTTCGGCTCGAATCGCGAAATTGTGGGCCGCAACATCACGCTGAACGGCATGAACTACCTGGTGGCCGGGGTTATGCCGCCTGATTTCAAGTTCCCCGACACAGCCCAGATGTGGGCGCCAATGGCGTGGACGGACCAGCAAAAGATCATTCGCGGTAACCATAACTATATGGTGATCGCGCGCCTGAGGCCTGGCAAAGATGCTCAGCAGGCGCAGGCCGAGATGAACACGATCTCCGCGCGGCTCGAGCAACAATATCCGGAAGACGACAAGGGTTGGGGTGCGGTTGTCCGGCCTTTGCACGAAGACATGGTTCGAGATATACGCCCCGCCCTGCTGGTTCTACTGGGAGCGGTTGGTTTCATTCTGCTGATTGCGTGCGTGAACGTCGCGAACCTTTCCCTCGCGAGAATATTCAGCCGCCACAAGGAAGTTGCCATTCGCACGGCCCTAGGCGCGAGCTCAACACGTGTCGTGCGGCAGATTCTGGTTGAGAGCGTGTTTCTCGCGCTTCTGGGCGGCGCGCTTGGATTGACCTATGCACACTCCGGCGTTCGCTTGATCACGGCATTTCTCGCCGCTCGCCTGCCGCACTCTGCGAATGCGAGCATTGATGTGAGAGTTCTGGCATTCACCGCGTTCGTGGCCATCGTCACCGGTGTCATCTCGGGCATCCTTCCGGCTTTGCATCTGTCGCGAGCGAACGTGAATCAGGCGCTGAAGGAAGGATTAGGGCGGACCGATACCGCCTCGGGCGGAAACCGCACCCGCAACACGCTTGTGGTCATCGAGGTCGCAATGTCTTTGGTGCTGCTGGTCGGTGCCGGTTTGATGATCCGCAGTTTTCAAATTCTGCGGAAAGTCAATCCAGGGTTCGAACCCGGTGGTGTTCTCAACGTAACCGCGGCAATTGCGGGCGAGAAGTTTCTGCAACCCATGCAGGAAGTCGCCTTCTTTGACCGGGTGCTCGAGCGTGTGCGCTCTTTGCCCGGAGTCGAGTCCGCGGGAGCTATCAATGACACCCCTTTCAGCATGAACGGTTCGCACCAGCCTATCGCTGTTGAAGGACAGCCGGTCGTCCCAATGTCGGAGCAACCGGAAGTCGACGTCGCCCTGGTCACAGCCGGTTATATGAGCACGTTACGGATCCCGGTGCTGCGCGGCCGCGACTTTGATGACCGAGACGTTGCCGGTCACCCGGCAACCATTCTTATCAGCCAGGCTCTGGCGCGGCAGTTCTGGCCTGGCCAAGATCCTATTGGACAACACATTACGTTGAGCTTCTTTCCGGGTGTGGCTCGGGAAGTGGTGGGCATCGTCGGCGATGTGAAGATTGATGGGCTCGACCAAAGCAGGCCCCCCACTCAACTGTATTTTCCGTTTGGACAGCTTACGCCTGCGATGAATGAAACCTTCAGTTCCTTTCCCATGACGTTAGTGGTGCGCACTCGGTCGAATCCTTCGAGCCTGGTCTCTGCGGTTTCGACCGCGTTGATGGAGGTGGACCGAGACGTTCCGTTGACGGACATCGCCACCATGGATGATCTGGTCGCAAGTTCGCTATCGCAACAGCGGTTCGATCTATGGCTGCTGGGCGCATTCGCGGCTCTTGCCCTGGTACTGGCGGCGATCGGAATTTACAGCGTGCTCTCTTACAGCGTAAAGCGGCGGGTTCAAGAAATCGGAATCCGCCTGGCCCTCGGCGCGAGCTTGCTGGACGTGCTCCGCATGGTGGTCTTTGAGGGAATGAAGCCGGCTCTGATCGGACTCGGCGTGGGGACGGCCGCAGCACTGGCGCTTGGGCATGTTATGTCCAGCTTGATCTATGGCGTGAAGGCGACGGACCCGATTACGTTTTTGGCGGTTGCGGCCGTGCTTGCGACAGTTGCGCTCCTGGCTACGGTTATCCCTGCCCGTCGGGCCGCCAGGGTCGATCCCATGGTGGCGCTGAGATACGAGTGAGGAGTTATGACTGAATTACTTCAAAACATTCGCTATGCGCTGCGGCAATTGCGCAACAATCCTGGATTTGCCGCGGTGGCCGTGATCACGCTGGCCCTGGGGATCGGCGCGAACACCGCGTTGTTCTCGGTTGTGAACGGAGTTTTGCTGAGTCGTTTGCCGTATTCCGAACCCGAAGAGCTAGTGACGTTAAGCGAGAGTAAACCGAATTTCGAGTACGGATCGATTTCTTACCCAAACTTTCGAGACTGGCAAAAGGAAAACCGTGCATTCTCTTCGATGGCAATTTATCGAAGCACCGCCTTCAGTCTGACTGGAAGCGGAGAACCTGTGCAGGTGAGCGGCGAGTTCATTTCTGGAGACTTGTTTTCGATCCTGGGCGTAAAGCCACTCATGGGTAGATTGTTCGCATCGGGAGAAGATGAAGTTGGCGGGGCGCCCGTTGCTCTGATCAGCGCGGGACTTTGGCAGCGCAAGTTCAGTTCGGCTTCAGACATTCTTGGCAAGAATTTGACGCTGGACGGCAGAGACTTCACGGTTGTGGGCGTAATTCCTGCCAGCTTTCATTTTGCCGCGCCCTCATTTCCGCAGCGGCGCGATGTGTTCCTTCCCATTGGGCAGTGGAGCAATCCGCTAATGCAGAAGCGCGGAGCGGGGCTCGGAATTCACGGAATTGGAAGGCTGGAACCAGGCATCAGCATTGAGCAGGCACGAACTGATATGACTCGCGTCACCTCCAATTTGGCGACAGCATTTCCCGTGGTGAATAAAGGAATCGGAGCCAGTCTGGTTCCGCTCAAGCAGCAGATGGTTGGTGAAGTTCGTCCGTTGTTACTGGTATTGCTCGCCGCAGTTGGATGCGTGCTGCTGATTGCGTGCGCAAATGTTGCCAACCTGTTGCTGGCGCGGTCGACTGGACGCGCGCGGGAATTTGCGATTCGCACTGCGCTGGGCGCGAATCGCCGGCAAGTGATCGGGCAACTTCTCACTGAGAGCGTTTTACTGGCAATGATCGGCGGAACTCTTGGGTTGCTGTTGGCCGCATTAGGAACACGCGCCGCACTCGGGATCCTGCCAAGCGCTCTGCCGCGCGCGGAAGCGATCAGCATTGACGCAAATGTGTTGACCTTTACCGCTCTCATCTCTCTCGGGGCGGGTGTTCTGTTTGGCTTGACTCCAGCTCTCAAGAATTGGCAGGCCAAGGTACAAGAGTCGTTGCAAGCCGGAGGTCGCGGAGGGAGCGGAACCCGTCATCGTGCGCAGGGCGTATTCGTTGTGGCGGAAGTGGCGATGGCGCTCGTGCTGCTGGCCGGCGCGGGCCTGATGATTCGCAGCCTGGTGCAACTCTGGCGCGTCGACCCTGGCTTTGAGTCCCATCACGTTCTCAATTTCGGAGTGTCGCTTCCTCCTTCGATGATGTCGGCCCCGCCGGACGCGGTGCGCGCTTCCTTCCGGGAACTTGATCGTCAATTTGCGGCGATTCCGGGGGTTGAGGCAGTTTCGCAAACCTGGGAGTCGCTTCCGCTGGCTGGTGACGACGAAAACCTCATCTGGATCGATGGTCAGCCAAAGCCCGCCACCGACAACGACATGAAGTGGGCCATTCATTACGTGGTAGGTCCGGATTATCTGAAAGTCATGCGCATTCCCATGCGCCACGGCCGGTTCATTACTTCCGAGGACAGCAATCGTTCTCCGCGTGTTGCGGTCATCGATGATGTTTTCGCTGCGCAATACTTTCCAAACCGGGACCCAGTCGGGAAGCGTTTTCACTTAAACGGAGCGGATGAGTTGACTGAGATCATCGGCGTGGTCGGGCACGTCAAGCAATGGGGCCTCGATACCGACGACTCGAATTCTCTACGGGCCCAGTTCTACGTTCCCTGGATGCAGATGCCTGATCCGTACATCGCCGGTGTACCTTCCGGAGCCGGAATGGTGCTTCGCTCGCGCGGAGCAGACACCGGGATCTTCGACGCGATTCGGCGCGTGAGCGCACAAATGAGCAATCAGCAGGTGATCTATGGCATGCAAACCATGGATGATCTGATCGCGGAGTCGCTGGCCAGCCGCCGTTTTTCGATGATTCTCCTCGCAGTTTTCGCTTCGCTAGCACTGGCGCTGGCAAGCATCGGTATTTACGGCGTCATTTCTTACGTCGTAGGACAACAGACACAAGAGATCGGAATTCGCATGGCCCTGGGCGCCGATCGGCTCGAAATTCTGCGCCTGATACTTCGCACAGGCGGGAAGCTCGCCATGGTGGGGGTTGCTGCCGGTTTGGTGGCTGCGCTCGCGTTTACCCGAGTGATGTCGCGTTTTTTGTACGGCGTAACCGCAACTGATCCGCTCACCTTGACGGGAGTTTCGATCGTGGTTGTGTTCGTCGCGTTGCTGGCCTGCTATGTTCCTGCTCGCCGCGCGGCGAAGGTCGATCCAATGGTGGCACTGAGATACGAGTGAGGAAGTTATGACTGGAATACTTCAAGATCTTCGCTATGCCGCTCGACAACTCCGCAAGAGCTCCGGGTTCACCGCGGTCGCGGTCCTTACTTTGGCGCTTGGAATCGGCGCAAACACCGCCATTTTTACGGTAGTAAACGCGCTGCTGCTCAAGATGCTGCCTGTGAAGAATCCGCAGCAATTGGTTATTGTCGGCAGTTCGACCGATCCCAACCGCCGCTCCAACGGCACTCCCAGCACGGAGATCTATTCCTATCCTCTATACAAGGAACTGCGCGACCACAACGCTGTCTTTTCAGGATTAGCAGCAGCAGCGACCGACCATCGCATTGAAGTGACGGCTCAGGAGGCTGATACCAACGCTGAGAAAGTCATTGGACGTATGGTGAGCGGCAATTATTTCAACGTGCTTGGACTACAAGCAGCGGCCGGCCGTCTGTTCTCGGATTCGTACGACACTGCGGAAGGCGCTAATCCAGTTGCTGTCCTCGGGTATTCCTATTGGCAGCGCAAGTACGCAGCCTCCGCGTCGGTGATCGGATCCGTCGTTCGTCTCAATGGATTTCCGTTCACGATTGTTGGGATTGCGCCTTCGGGATTCGAAGGTGATGTTGTCGGCGAAGAGATGGCAATTTTCGTTCCCTTGAGCATGCAGCCGCAGATCGTACGGGGGCGCCATTGGCGCAACGCTGCCAACACATCGTGGTTGTCTCTCATCGGGCGGCTGAAGACCGGGCTTACACCGTCGCAAGCCGAAGCCAATCTGAACCTGGTCTTCCAGCAGGCACAAAAGAGCGATTACGGCGCCGCGCTCTCAGCCGACGACCGCGATGCCATGCGCAATCTTCGCATCAGTGTGTCGCCCGGCGGTGGCGGCCTGTCGGAACTTCGCGGCAGCTATCGTGTTCCATTGATGCTGCTGATGGGAATCGTCGGGCTTGTGCTGTTGATCGCCTGCGTAAACGTTGCCAATTTGCTTCTCGCCCGTGCTTCAGTCCGCAATCGAGAAGTTGCCGTACGACTGGCAATCGGCGCCAGCCCGCGTCGCCTGGTTCAGCAATTATTGACAGAAAGCGTGCTCCTGGCTGCGATCGGGGGGATAGCTGGTTCAGTGCTGGCTCTCTGGGGCGTGCGCGTCCTTGTCAATATCTTCGACTCCAGCGCCACCCTCCCGCTTGTTCCCGATATGCGCGTATTCGGGTTTACCGTCAGCCTGATCTTCTTTACCGGGATTCTCTTTGGCCTGGTTCCTGCGCTCCGGACTTTGCAGGTGTCGGTCTCGCCGGCGTTGAAAGACTCAAATCGTACTACGCGAGGGTCGGCTTCGCGCTTCAGTTTGGGCAAAGCTCTCATCGCCGGCCAGGTTGCATTGTCGCTGCTGGTGCTGTTCGCAGCCGGCCTTCTCGTGCGAAGCCTCCAGAAACTCATGACTCAGGATTTTGGATATCGCCGCGATCACCTCGTGGTAGCGCGCACCGACCCGACCAGTGCCGGATACAGCAACGACCAGATGAAGGCGCTTGCGGAGCAACTGACCGCCAAGCTTGAAAGCGCTGCGGGAGTACGCGCGGTCACATATTCGACCAATGGTCTGTTTGCCAATACGGAAAATGCTGACGCCATCCTCGTTCCGGGATTTCAGGCCAAGGAACCCGAAGCTCGCGAGGCAGATGAAGATTACGTTGGGTCAAACTATTTCAGTGTCGTAGGAATCCCCATTCTTGCCGGCCGGGGCATCGAGCGACAGGACACTTCCACCTCGACCCGAGTGGCGGTTGTGAATGAGGCCATGGTCAAGTACTTCTTCGACGGGCAGAACCCCATCGGCCGTCAATTCCGCATCGACGATAGCAACTGGCTCGATAAACCGATCACAATCATTGGCATTTCGCACAATGCCAAAGATCACAGCAGCGGAATTCGCGAAAATATTCGGCCTCGTTTCTACATGGCTTATCAGCAAGTGCCACAAACCGGCCAGATCGCTATTGAAGCGCAGGCGACGGGTGCGCCGGAGACTGCCGTCGCGATTGTCACCAGTCAGATCAAGAGCGTTGATACGCATTTGCCCATCTCATTTGTGAGAACTCTGGACAGACTGGTCAACGACAGCGCGGCCGACCAAATCGCGCTTGCCAAACTCTCGACCTTCTTCGCGGGCTTGGCGCTATTGCTCGCCTGCGTTGGTCTTTATGGAGTCATGTCCTACACCGTTGCGGGACGCACGCGTGAAATCGGCGTGCGCATGGCACTCGGCGCGCGGCGCCTCGATGTCGTGCGGTTAGTGCTGCGGGAAGGCCTGATGCTGGTCACGGCTGGGATTGTGATCGGTATTCCGGTCTCTCTCGCCAGCAGTCGCTTGCTCCGCAGTTTCTTATTCGAAATGAGAAGCACCGACCCGCTGTCCTTGACCGCGGTCATCTTGATGCTTGGCGTTGTTGCGACTTTTGCGAGTTTCATTCCCGCACGCCGCGCGGCGAAAGTCGATCCGATGGTGGCGCTGCGATACGAGTGAGGCAGAGATGAACGGACTAGTCCAAGATCTGCGGTACGCACTGCGGCAGTTGCAGAAGAATTTCTTGCTCACGGCGATTGCTCTGACCACTTTAGCGCTTGGCATTGCAGCCACTACCGTCATCTTCTCCGTAGTGAACGGCGTTCTCCTGCGGCCGCTTCGCTATCAGCAACCCGAAAAACTTTTTGTAGTTCGTGAGATCGTACCCGAACTGAGCCAGACTTACCCTTCGTTTCCTGCCAACGTTGCCAGTTTCAGGACCTGGCAGCGTGAGTGCCACTCGTTCGACGATATCGCGATCGTCAAACCAGACAACATGACGCTTACCGGTTACGGAGATCCAACGCAGATTCCAGGAGGCAGGGCTTCGGCGAATATTCTCGATGTATTAGGAGTTCGTCCGGCGATAGGGCGGACATTTTTTTCGCAAGAGGACAATCCGGGAAACGATCGCGTTGTTATTTTGAGCTATTCGTTCTGGCATGAGCGCTTTCACGGCGATCCGACCATTGTCGGGCGCGCGATCACGCTCGACGGCATTCCATTTCAAGTAGTTGGAGTATTGCCGGCTGCATTTCGGTACCCGAGAAGCTTCGGGCCACTTGCAGAATTTCCCGAGCGACTGGATTACCTCAAGCCGCTCGGGCTCGACGCCACGAAATGGTCGCCTTTCGGTGATTTCGACTTTGCCGCAGTCGCCAGACTCAAACCTGGAGTCAACCCTACACGGGCGCTCGCGGAACTTAATGTTGTGCAGGCGAACATTGCGAAATCCGGCAACGTAGGGCTGAATCTTCGCGCGCAGCTCATTCCACTTGAAACACAAGTGGTGGGCGCCGCACGCCTCGGGCTCTTGTATTTGTTGGCGGGTGTGGGTGCAGTGCTTTTGATTGTCTGCCTCAATCTCGCGAATCTCTTGCTGGTGCGTGTGCCGGTCAGATTGCGCGAAGCGGGAATTCGGACTGCGCTTGGGGCGTCGCGCTCACGCCTGGTTCGTCAGATGCTGACCGAGAGCACGGTGCTTGCAGTGCTTGGCGGCATAGCAGGCATGGCGCTTGCATATTACGGAGTACGGGTGCTGGTGGCGCTTGCACCCGCGAATCTTCCACGAATCGACGAAGTTCAGATTGATAACGGAGTGATGTGGTTTGGCGCAGTTGTTTCGGTACTGACCGGAATGATTTTCGGCGTATTGCCTGCCTGGCGATTGACCCAGTCCGATCCGCAGCAAGTGCTCAAAGCGGGCGCCACAACAACTACCGAGAGCCGGAGTTCGCGCCGCCTGCGCACGTCGCTGGTTGGTTTTGAAGTCGGTCTGGGAACGTTGCTGCTGGTGGTAAGCGGCTTGCTGATGCTGAGCATGGTCCGCCTGCTCGATGTGAACAAGGGATTCACAACTGACCATGTGCTGGCGGCTGACATTACATTACCGCCTGCGCTCTATAGAAACGAGGGCTTGAAGCGGGCATTCTGGGAAAATGTGCTGTCGCGGGTCCGTTCTTCGCCAGGAGTAAGGAACGCCGCGTGGATCAGCAGGCTTCCGCTTGAGGGTCAGGAGCAGGTAGACAATATCGTCGTTCCGGGACGGCCATTACCAGAAACACAGGCTCCGCTTGCGAATTACCGGTTCGTCACCGCGGAGTATTTCCAGACATTGAATATCCCGCTGATTCAAGGCCGGCTGCTTGAACCTGCAGACGCTGAGCGTCATGTCGCGGTAATTTCAGCGAGTGTTGCGGAGAAAGTCTGGCCCGGCGAAAACCCGCTCGGCAAACAGTTCCGCACAGGCGGAGACACGCAGTGGCCAGCCGCGGAAGTGGTGGGCGTCGTGGGCGACATCCGGGCTGTCGCCCTGGACGAAGCGCCATTGTTGATGGTCTATCAGCCGATTGGGCCGGGGTCGCCCAAGTGGTGGGGCGGGAGTGCGTCCCTCGTGGTCCGCTCGTCGCTTGCGCCCCAGACATTGAGTGGTGCTGTACGCGATGCAATTCACCGTGCTGACCCTGGAGTGCCGATCGTGCATCTTCGCCCTATGACCGAGATCGTATCCGAATCGGTCAGCGTTCGGCGCTTTGAGCTTGCCCTCGCTTCGCTGTTCGGAGTTTTCGCATTGGTGCTCGCCGCACTTGGCATTTATGGCGTGGTGGGATATTCGGTCGCGAGCCGCAGACAGGAAATGGGAATACGCATCGCACTGGGCGCCCACTCTTCAAATTTGCGACGCCTTATTTTGCTGCAGGGCATGTTGCCGGTCGTGGTTGGATGGGCGGCAGGCATCCTCGCCGCTGTCGGATCCGGATTTCTAATTCGAAGCCTGCTCTTCGGAGTTAGTGAGCACAACCCAGCAACCATTGGCTGCGTGAGCCTGGTCGTTCTCGCGACGGCGCTGCTGGCCTGCTACATCCCTGCGCGCCGCGCGGCGAACGTCGATCCTATGGTGGCGCTACGATACGAGTGATTTGAGGAGAACATGATCCAACTGAAGAACCTGGAGCGCAGTTACAAAACAGCAGCCGGGCAGTTCTTCGTGCTCCGGCGCGTAAATCTGGAGATTCGCGAGGGCGAATTCATGACTGTCATGGGGCCGTCTGGTGCAGGGAAGTCGTCGTTGTTGAATGTGCTTGCACTGCTCGATGATGCCTGGGAAGGCGAGTACTGGTTTCGCGAGCAGGCGATCCACAAAATGAAACGCAAGGAACGCGCGGATGTGGCGAAGAAGAACATCGGCATGGTGTTTCAGAGTTATCACTTGCTCGACGACCTCACTGTGCGCGAAAACATCGACCTTCCGCTTTCTTACAAAGATGTTCCGCATAAACAGCGGGTTGGCATGGTTGCGGACACGCTCGATCGCTTTCAGATTGTCGCGAAGAAAGATTTATTTCCCAGCCAGCTTTCCGGCGGACAGCAGCAGTTAGTGGGAGTCGCGCGGGCGGTCATCCACAAACCCGCTTTGCTGCTGGCGGACGAGCCCACAGGGAACCTGCATTCTTCTCAAGCTAAGGAAATCATGGAACTGTTTCGCGAACTGAACCAGCAAGGCACGACCATCGTTCAAGTTACGCACTCGGAAGTGAATGCCGGTTATGGATCGCGCACAATTCAGCTGCGCGACGGTTGGGTCGTCAGTGACACGGCGAACCCCGAGCTTCAGCCGTATGAGGCGGTGAAGCAATGAAGCTGCGTGCTCCCAGGCTTCAGACTCCGCGACTTCAAGTCCTCGTACTTATTCTTATCGGCACATTCATTGCTTCTAGCGTGCCGGCTCTCGGTCAAAATAGCGCGGCCGTGTCGTTTGCGATGCCAAAGTCGCGCAACCCGCTTGGTGGGTATTTGGGAGTTGAGGCGCCTCAGCCGCAGCTTACGAACTCTCCGCGGCTGAATCAGCTGGTTCGCGACGGCAAGTTGTATTTGTCGTTGAAGGATGCCATCCAACTCGCATTGGAAAATAATCTCGACATCGCCATCGCCCGTTACAACCTGCCGATTGCCGACATGGACATCTTGCGCACCCAGGCGGGCGGGGTTTTTCGCGGAGTGAATGCTGGCGTGGTGCAGGGAACACCCGGCGGCGGTGTGGGCGGCTTCGGCACGGGAGCTCCCGGAGCGGGCGCGGGGGGCACGACTGCAGGCGCAGGCGGCGCAGGCGCCGGGGCGTCGGGAATTGTGCAGTCAACCTTGGGCGTGGGGTCGGCGGTTCAATCCTACGATCCTACGATCACTGGCGCGATCGGCGCCGAACATCAAACCACTCCATTAGCCAACCAGCGAATTTATGGAGTGCCGTTGCTGCAGCTCAATACCGGCGTAGCGAACTTCGCGGTCTCTCAGGCGTTCTCGACTGGATCGAGCATTTCATTCGAGTTCAACAACAACCGGCAGACGACGAACAGTCCATTTTTCAACTTGTCGCCCGCCTTAGGTTCGAATTATCGGTTCACATTTTCCCAGCAACTGCTTTCCGGATTCGGCTTCGGCCCAAATCTGCGCTATCTCAGGATCGCGAAGAACAATAAGAAGATTTCTGATATCGCATTCAAAGACCAGGTGATGGCGACGGTGACTCAAATTGAAAACATCTACTGGGATTTGGTGAACGCGTATGAGCAGTCGCAGGTGAATGAGCAGTCAGTGGCTTTCGCGCAGCAATCTCTCGAAAACGCTAAGAAACAGCTGCAGCTCGAAAGTATTCCCGCCATGGATGTGATGCGTGCCGAGGCCGAGGTCTCGAAGCGCGATCAGGATTTGACAGTCGCACGCACCAGCCTTCAGCTTCAAGAATTGCTGATGAAGAATGCGCTCACCAAGAGCCTGGATGATCCGGCGCTGGAGTCGTTGAACGTGGTGCCGACAGATACGTTGCAATCGGCACAACCGGCTCAGCAGAACCAGCCGGTGCAGGAGTTGATTCAGCAGGCCCTGCGCGATCGTCCTGAACTCTCGGAGTCTGATGTGGATCTGGTGAACCGACAGATCAGCCGTAAAGCGGCGTGGAATGCTCTGCTGCCTTCGTTATCGCTAGTGGGTTTCTATGGCGGATCGGGTCTTGCCGGACCACTGAATCCGGCCTACAACGTTCCCGGAGTTCCCAACTCTTCCAATGTGCCGGTGGACTTCTCCGGCGCGTTGGCGAATGCGTTCAACAACACAGCGCCGGATTATTACGTCGGATTCAACTTGAACATCCCAATTCGTAATCGCGTTGCCAAGGCCGACCAATACCGGTCGGAACTCGAATACCGGCAGGCGGAGTTGCGGCGCGAAGAGCTGCGCAAGCAAATCAGGATCGAGGTGCGCAACGCGGAATATGCGATGGAGCAGACTGCGGCGCGGGTAGAGGCAGCGAGAAAGGCGCGCGATCTGGCACAGCGCACATTTGATATCACAAAGAAAGAACAGGAACTGGGAGCGGGATCAACCTACCAAACCATGACGGCGCAGCGCGACCTCGCACTTGCCGAATTGGACCTGGTTACCGCCAGGACGGTTTACGAGAAGGCGAAAGTGGAAGTTGACCGTGCGACCGGTTCGACTTTGGAACATAATGGAATCGCAATTCAGGACGCGATCAAGGGGACCATCACCGACTCAGCCATCGCCCCTGAGCCTTAACATGCCAATTTCTGCCAAGCCGCATGAGATCAGTATTCCTGCAGCCCTGACGAAAACTGCGCACAATCCGAGAATCCTTGCCGCTGATGATCAGCAGCACATTCTGGAAGCTCTTGAGCTTCTCCTGAAGCCGCAGGGATATAAGGTCGATGTTGTCCGCTCGCCTGAACTGGTCCGCGACGCGCTGGCCGGCACCCAATACGACGCGGTGCTGGTTGATTTGAATTACACGCGCGACACGACGTCGGGGAGGGAGGGGCTGGACCTTCTCTCCTACCTCGTTGCGCAAGACAGCACGCTGCCGGTGATTGTGATGACCGCGTGGGGCAACGTGGAGTTGGCGGTCGAAGCCATGCGGCGCGGTGCACGCGATTTTATTCAAAAGCCCTGGGACAACGAGCGCCTGCTCTCGATCGTACGCACCCAGGTTGAGTTGCATCGCGCTTTGCAGGATGCGATGCGGCTTGCGGCTGAGAACCGGTTGCTCAACGCCCAGGGACGTCCGGAGTTGATTGCGACCTCACCCAGCATGCTTCCGGTGCTTGAAACCATCACTCGTATTGCGCCTTCCGATGCGAACGTGCTGATCACTGGCGAGCACGGTACAGGGAAGGAAGTTGTCGCCCGTACAATCCACGCGCTTTCTTTGCGGAGCAGTCGATCGTTGGTCGCGGTCAACACCGGTGGACTGGCGGAAGGAGTTTTCGAGAGCGAACTGTTCGGACACGTGAAAGGTGCGTTTACGGATGCCCGGAGCGATCGCATCGGGCGATTTGAGCTGGCTGACGGCGGAACGATTTTTCTGGATGAAATTGGCAATGTCCCGCTGCGGCAACAGGCGAAATTCCTGCGTGTGATCGAATCCGGAGAGGTCGAACGAGTAGGCTCGTCGCGGAGCAAAACGGTTGACGTTCGCGTGATCTCCGCGACCAACGCCGATTTACAAGCAGCGTGTGATACCGGGCAGTTTCGTGAAGATCTTCTGTTCCGCCTGAACACGGTTGAGATTCACTTGCCGGCGTTACGCGAGCGCCGCGAAGACATTCCTGTGCTGGCGCTGCATTTCCTCTCGCAGTACGCGTTGCGTTATCGGCGCGAGGTGAAAGGCATTGAGCCGAGCGCGGCGCAAGCGGTTCTGCAGTACGCCTGGCCAGGCAATGTGCGGGAGCTCGAGCATACGATGGAGCGGGCGGTATTGATGTGCCGCGCCGAGCAGGTGCAGGTGGCCGACCTTGGCCTGGGCTCGCAGCGAGGACAACCACAGAACCTCGAAGAATTGAGCCTGGAGACGGTTGAAAGTATCCTGATCCGCAAAGCGCTGCAGCGCTTTCAGGGCAATGTGAGCCAGGCGGCCGAGGCTCTCGGCCTGAGCCGCGGCGCCTTGTACCGCCGGATGGAAAAATATGGGCTCTAGCCCGCCGGTCAACGTATCTTCCACACGCAAGAGAAAAAGGCCGCGAGCACCCTTCGAGCGCCGCATCACGCGATACACCCTTCTATTGGTTGCGCCAGGAATTGTGGTCAGCGGCATCCTGATCTGGATGCATCCCTGGGCGCTGGAATCGAAGCTGATCTTTATTGGCATCGAGATGTTTGCCTGCCTGCTGATAGGCGCGGCACTGCACGACCACGTCACCCGGCCGCTGCAAACGCTGGCAAACGTCGTTGGCGCATTGCGGGACGAAGATTATTCGTTCCGCGCGAGGCTCGCAATCCCGAATGACGCGCTGGGAGAACTCTCGCTCGAAGTGAATGCGCTTGCCGATCTGCTGGCGAAACATCGCACCGGAGCGATTGAAGCCGCCGCTTTGCTGCAGCGCGTAGTGGAGGAGGTGGACATACCGATTTTCGCATTCGATCCAGCAAACAAGTTGCGTCTGGTGAACTCTGCCGGAGAGAAACTTGTACATCGGCCGTCTGCTCAATTAATCGGAAAGTCGGCTTCCGATCTTGCCTTGGAGAAGTGTCTTACGTGCGAGAACGAGTCCCTGGTCGAACTGCATTTCGCAACCGACGCTCGCTGGTTTGTGCGCCGTAGCGCATTTCGCCAGCAGGGAATTCCGCATACGCTGGTAGTGCTTTCTGACGTGAGCCGCGCGTTGCGAGAGGAGGAGCGCCGAGCCTGGCAGCGTCTGATTCGTGTGCTTGGGCATGAATTGAATAATTCTTTGGCTCCGATCAAGTCGATTGCTGGCAGCTTGAGCGCTCGGCTTTCGAATTGTGGGATTCGTGCTGAGGAGCAGCAAGACTTTGAGCGCGGCCTGGACATCATCGAGGGCCGCGCAGCTTCGCTGAATCGCTTCCTGCAAGGCTATCGTCAACTGGCACAAATGCCTCCCCCGACTTTTCGAAAATGTTCACTGTTGTCGATTTCTGAGCGGGTGGCGGGACTCGAGACGCGGGTTCCGGTGAAAGTTGTCGGAGGTCCAGATGCGAGTTTGCTCGCCGATCCCGATCAACTCGAGCAGATGCTGATCAACCTGCTGCGCAATGCGGCAGAAGCGGTGCTTCAGATACCAGATGGCCACTCGAATGGATCGAATGGACAGCAGAGGGGCCCGCAAGTCGTCGTTTCCTGGATCCCGAGCGGCGAGGCGGTTGTGATTACCATTGAAGACGAAGGGCCAGGACTGATGAATCCCAGCAATGCTTTTGTGCCTTTCTATACCACGAAGCCGGGTGGAAGCGGCATCGGATTGGTGCTCTCGCGACAAATTGCGGAGGCCCATGGGGGTTCGCTGGAACTCGAAAATCGTTCTGACCGGCAAGGCTGCGTGGTAAGAATTCTGTTGCCGACGAAGGAACGTACGGCCTGAAATTCCGGTTCGTTCACAACTTTTTACGTATTTTCACTGCCGTTTGACACCTGTTTTGGCCGGGCAAAGTATGTTCATGTTCGGACTGATCCAGGCGAGCGTCAGGATCAGGAGTCCAGGATGAAACCGAAACGCCCAATGAACGAGCGCACCAGGCTGATGCTGATATTGCAGTTGGCCGTCATTCTGCCCGCTGCCACCCTGGTAATCCTGAGTGCGCGGCACTTGCAGAAATTTCAACGGGATCGCGCCGTCGAAGCAGCCATAGAGCGCGACTTCAGTCAGGTGCTCGCAATTTCCGAAAAACAGATCAACCACAAGGCATATGGCCTGGCGGACGATATTCGCAGTGAGTTTCCTTCTCCGGGAGACGCATGCAGCGAAACCTTTGATCGAATTCTCAGCTCACATCCTGAAGTTGCACACTTGATGGCCTTCAATCCCGAAAGCGGGTTTTTCTTTCGCTCTCAACCTTACCGGTTAAAGGAGAGTGCCGGTTTCCGCGAAGAATCCGACTATATGTCAAAGATGATGGAGGGCTGGTGGAAGCTGGAGTACGACGAGTTCTCAAAGAAGCTGTTAATGATGCAGGAGAAGGGCACGCCCTACTACTTCGATGGGATGTGGGTACAACGCGGCGACAAGCACGTTTACACCACAACCGCAATTTTTCTCACGACGGACAAACAGACCGGCGGGCACGCCATCGCCGGAGTGACGTTCGATGGCGACTACCTGCGCGATCGCTTTTTGCCGCAAACGCTCGACGAAGTCATGAGCCGCAACGTTGCCGAAGCTCAGACCGATAAAAATGCGGTCATCATGATTCGCGCCAAGGGAGATTCAACGCCCATGGTTCTTGGCAGTGGCTGGGACGGCGGCGAAGCGGAAGTGGAACGCAACATGGAGGGGGCCTTTTCAGGATTAGTTCTCGGCATGAAATTGCGTGGAACCACGCTGGCTGCTCTCGGGCAGCACTTCATGCACACCAATTTCCTGATCCTCGGCGGAGTTTCACTCCTTCTGGCCGGAGGGATTTTTCTTACCTATTGGAACGTGAGCAAAGAGATGGCTCTTGCTCGGCTGAAGTCTGACTTTGTATCGAATGTTTCTCACGAATTGCGCACGCCACTGGCGCTGATTCGCTTGTACGCTGAAACGCTTGAATTGGGCCGGATCACCAGCGCGGATAAGCACCACGAGTATTACTGCATTATTCGCAAAGAGAGCGAGCGGCTGACCGCGTTGATTAACAACATTCTTGATTTTTCGCGTATCGAAGCCGGCCGCAAGGAATATGAGTTTCGCGATACGGATATGCGCGATTTAGTGCGTAACACGCTGGAGTCTTATCGCTATCAGATCGAGCAGCAAGGCTTCACCTTTGAAGAGAACGTCGCCGAGGTACCGCCTTTGAAGGTGGACCGCGAGGCGATGGCCCGTTCTCTGGTGAATCTTGTCAACAACGCGCTGAAGTATTCGCAAGACCGCAAATACATTGGAGTCAACCTCTATCGAGCCAATGGCAGCGTGAAGCTGGAAGTGGTTGATCATGGCATCGGTATTCCAACGGGCGAGCAGACCAAAATTTTCGAAAAGTTCTATCGAGTCGGCGATCCGCTTGTGCATAACACCAAGGGGAGCGGATTGGGTTTGTCTCTGGTGCAGCACATCGCTCGTGCGCACGGAGGCGAGGTGGCGGTGGACAGCTCACCAGGCGCGGGCAGCAAATTCACTATCACGCTTCCAGTGCAATGGCAAGCCCATGGCGCTGAAGCGGCGACGGCATAGCGAGGAAAGAAATGCCTGTGACATCGGTCAATGCAGCATTTAAATCTCATGCGGGAAGAGGAAAACCGGGAGAAGCTGAGATGGCCAGAATCCTGATTGTCGAAGACGAGCCGAACATGGTGGCGGGTCTTCGTGACAACTTCGAATTTGAAGGCTATCAGGTGATCACCGCCCCGGATGGTGTTGCTGGTTTGGAACGCGCGCTGAGCGAATCCCCGGACCTGGTAATTCTCGACGTGATGATGCCGCGCATGAGCGGCCTGGACGTCTGCCGGCAGCTGAAGAGCAAGCGTCCGTCGATACCCATCATCATGCTGACGGCGAGGGGACAGGAAGTAGACAAAGTCGTGGGGCTCGAGCTGGGCGCTGACGACTATGTCACTAAACCATTTTCTATTCGTGAGCTGCTGGCCCGGGTCAAGGCCGTGCTGCGCCGCTCGCGAACCGTACCAAAAGAGCAGGAGCGCGTTTCCTTCGGCGACGTGGAAATCAATCTTCGAAATTGCCAGGTCACGCGCGCGGGCAAGTCGTTGGAGTTTTCTTCCAAAGAGTTCGAGCTGCTGAAATATCTGGTTTGCAACCAAGGCGAGAGCCTGAGCCGCGATCGTTTGCTGGAGGAAGTCTGGGGCTACGATCGCTTCCCAACCACTCGCACGGTAGACGCTCACATCGTTCGCCTGCGGCAGAAGATCGAACCCAAACCGGAAGAACCACGTTTCATTCTGACCGTGCATGGCACGGGTTACAAATTCGTCAGTTAACCGGCAGTTTGTTGGCATTTGTGTAATCGAAATGATCGGACAGAAAGCCGTGGCAACGCCCCATAAAATTCGTCGCATGAATGGCTACACGAGCGGCATCGGGTGCCTGGCTCCGATTCAGCCGCGCGGAGAAGTTCGCTCGTCAGCCGCGGACAACACGCAACTGATTCGAGCCGCACAGCAAGGCGATTCGACAGCCTTCGACCAACTCGTCTGTCAATACGATCGCGCTGTGCTTCGCGTGGCGATTCACCTGACCGGCTCGACTGAGGATGGTCAGGATATCTATCAGGAAGCTCTTTTACGTGCTTACATCAAGTTGCCGATGTTTCGTTTCGAGTGTTCGTTCTACACCTGGATTTACCGAATCGTCAGCAATTTGTGTCTCGATCACCTGCGCAGGAAGCGCCTTCACTTTCTCTATTCGACGACGGTCCTCTATCCAGACGGGCAGGAGCACGATCTTTCACACCAGGTGCCGGATGATCGGCCGATTGCCAGCCCAGAACGCAATTTAGGGCAGACCATTTTGCGGGAGCACATATTGCGCGCTTTAGGCGGACTCTCGCCGCGCGAGCGCATGGTTTTCGAGCTCAAGCATTACGAAGGGATGCAGCTGAAAACTGTGGCCGAAATCCTGAAAACCACCGAGGGGACCGCAAAGAACACTCTGTTCCGCGCCACGCGCAAGCTGCGCGCCCAACTGTCGGAACAGGAAGTCGAGTGCCGGGCGCGGTTCTAATAGTAAGGCCCTGAGTGCTAACCTGGACGCCCTTTGCGTGGCCACCGCCGCATTCGGCAGGTGAATCTAGACCGCCCCAAATCTCATCTACCGATCATGCTTGAACAATCTGTTCCGGGCCCGGAACTCAACGGGGCCGCACTTCATCCGGCAACTCGACTGCATGATGCCGAACTGCTCGACGCTTACTCCCATGCCGTTGTCGCTGCCGCCGAAGAAGTCAGCCCGTCGGTCGCGAAGATCGAAGTCACGCAAACTGCTCGAGCCCGCAACGGCGAATCGCGCGAACGGCAGGGCGGCGGATCCGGTTTCATCTTTACGCCCGATGGCCTGGTGCTTACTAACAGCCACGTCGTCCACGACGCAACGCGGATTCAGGTGGCATTGCCCGATGGCCGGCAATTGCCCGCCCATCTAATCGGGGATGACCCAGCCACCGATCTTGCCGTAATCCGCATTGATGCCCCTGCTCTCGCCGCAGTCGAATTCGGCGACTCACAGAAGCTGCGCGTTGGCCAGTTGGCAATCGCGATCGGCAATCCATACGGATTCCAATACACCGTCACAGCGGGCGTGGTCAGCGCACTGGGCCGCTCGCTGCGCTCTTACTCCGGACGCATGATTGACGATGTCATCCAGACAGACGCATCCCTTAATCCCGGGAATTCCGGCGGACCTCTGGTTTCGTCCGATGGAAAAGTGATCGGCGTAAATACGGCAACCATCATGGGAGCGCAGGGGCTGTGCTTCGCGATCGGCATCAACACGGCGAAGTTCGTCGCCAGCCGACTCTTGACTCATGGACGCATTAAGCGCGCCCATATCGGAATCGAAGCGCAGACGGTGCCGCTCCACCGGCGAATCGTTCGATTTTACGATTTGCCGAAAGAGACTGGAGTAATGGTGATCGGAGTGGAGACTAGTAGTCCGGCGCAAAAAGCAGGCTTGCGTGAGGGGGATGTGATTATTGCGTTGGGAAAGCAGCCGGTCGCGGGCGTGGATGATCTGCACCGCCTGTTAACCGACGCCCAGGTTGGCACGCAGAATGCGGTCACCGTAGTGCGCCGCACGGAGCGTCTAGAATTTCCAATCGCCCCTCGCGAATCATTGGAATAGTTCTTGTTCGCGACTCCGCGCCTTTCTTTGCGTACTTTGCGGTTAAGAACTTCAAAACCTTTAACCGCAAAGACCGCAAAGGCTTCGCAAAGGTCGCGAAGAAAAACCTGAAGCTTGACGCCGGGAGCCGGACGCCTATTTGCGTTCATTGACCCTCCCTTCCCCCTATGTTAGTTTCTGAAACGGAAGGGATTACCTTGCAGGCGACAGTTCCTGCCGGACTGGATCGCAAAGAGGCCGAAGTTTACCAGAGGCTCGATCCAGTGCGGCTCCCAAAACACATTGCCATCATCATGGACGGCAACGGCCGCTGGGCGCGGAAGCGTCATTTGCCGCGCGTGGCCGGGCATCGCGCCGGCGTGACTTCGGTCCGCTATGTGGTCGAATGCGCGTCCCGCATCGGCATCCCCTCGCTGACGCTTTACGCTTTTTCCGAAGAGAACTGGAAGCGCCGCCCTAAGACTGAAGTCGACTTTTTGATGAAGCTGCTCGCGCGATATCTGAAGCAGGAAGTCCCGACTTTGCACAAGAATAATGTGCGGCTTCAATATATAGGCCGCCTGCACGAGCTGCCGGAACTCGTCCAAGAGAAGATGGAATGGGCACGGAGTGAAACTTCTGGAAATACGGGAATGCTGTTGACCCTGGCGCTCAATTACAGCGCGCGCTCGGAGCTGACGGACGCGTTTCGCTCGATTTTGCATGCCGCGGTGAACAACGGCGGCGTTCAACATCTGAAAATTGATGAAGAGACTATTTCGAAGCATCTTTACACCAGCCACATGCCCGATCCCGATCTCGTCATCCGCACCAGCGGCGAAATGCGGCTGAGCAACTTCCTTCTGTGGCAACTCGCCTACGCAGAGATTCACGTTGTGCCAACCCTGTGGCCAGAATTCCGCGGGCTGCACCTGCTCGAAGCTATTGCCGAATACCAGACGCGCGAGCGCCGCTACGGCGGATTGAACGAATCCCAGGCTTCGCGGGCGCTGCGGAGCTAGCCGGATTGGAACTCCTCAAGCGAGTACTGACCGCGGTAGTGCTTATTCCGCTAGTTGTATTACTTATCTTGCGGGCGCCGGCCCCTGTGCTCGCATTTGTCAGCGGAGTGGTAGCCTTAGCCGCCCTCCATGAATTGTTCAAGTTGTCCGAGGCGTACAAGATCCAGCCGTTGCGAATACCCGCGTATGTGTTTTGCGCGCTTTTGTTTCTTGTCATCGCGATTCACCCCGGCGGCGCAGACCTGGTTTCGACCGCCGCAATCAGTTACATAGCTGTAGCGGCTGCCGTGCTCGCGCCGTTCGTCTTTCTTGCAATCGCAATGTCGAGAGATCAGATTTCCTCGGCGTTCCCCGCCGCAATGGTGGCGGCGTTCGGCTTCGCATATGTCGCGCTCCCAATGGCGTTGCTGGTCCAACTGCGCGAGCAGTGGCGCGGCAGTTTTCTGGTGCTCTATTTGCTGCTAGTAGTCTGGGCAGGCGACATCTTTGCCTACTTCATCGGGAAGCCATTCGGACGTCATCGCATGTCTCCACGCGTCAGCCCAAACAAGACTTGGGAAGGAGCGATCGCTTCCGTAGTCGCGAGTGTAGCCGTGGGTGTGCTGATGTTTCACTACGCGCAGCCGATCAGTAGTGCGTTGATGCGCGCGCACCTGATCGAACGCCAGAACGGAATTTTCGAGGCGATGCCTCTGCTGCCGGTCATCGTGCTCTCGGTTGTCCTGAACATCGCAGCGCAACTGGGAGACCTGGTGGAATCGCTGATCAAGCGGGGCGCGGGAACCAAAGATTCAGGCGCGATTCTGCCCGGACATGGCGGCATGTTGGACCGCATCGACGCGCTCCTGTTTGCGGCACCGGTGTTGTGGTGCTACGCGGCATGGCACGTCATGACTCAGTAGGAACGGATCGTCCTCGAATTTCGTATTCACAAACTATGTTGGCGGGAGTGAACTTCATTGGCTGGCTGTGGACGGCATTCGCCTTCGTGTGGATCGTGGGATGGCTGCGAACCAAGCCGACCCAGGAACAACAGCCGCGGTCGCAACGCTTGCTTTACACCATCCCCGTAATTCTCGGCACGTATTTGATTGGCAGCACGCGGATTCACCTCGGATGGTGGACTACGCGCCTCCTTCCCAGAACTGAAATGATTCAGGCCATCGCAATCCTTCTCACCACTGTGGGAATCGGGCTGGCGATATGGGCAAGGTTTTATCTGGGGCAGAACTGGAGCGGCACCGTCACCATCAAGGTCGGGCACACACTGACCCGCACCGGGCCGTACAGATGGGTGCGCCACCCGATTTACTCAGGAATACTGCTCGCACTGATCGGAACAGTACTGGCCCGTGGCAGGCCGGTGGGAGCCATTGCTGTTGCTCTGTTCTGGCTGGGTTTCGCGTTCAAGCTCCGGCTGGAAGAACAGTTCATGCGTAAAACGTTTGGTCCGGAATACGACGAATACGCAAGAACGACCGGAGCGCTGGTGCCGAAGTTGTATTAGCGCATTAGAGAACACGCCTCATCGAATGAGCGTGATATTCTCGCACCAACAGGAGAAAGCTAATGGCTCACCTTGACCGCATGACCCAAGATCCCACGGTGATGGGGGGGAAAGCATGCTTGCGGGGGATGCGGGTTACCGTTGGGATGATTGTCGGGCAGATCGGCAGTGGCCGAAGCATAGACGAAGTGCTTTCTGAGTATCCGTATCTCGAGCGTGAGGACGTTCTACAAGCTCTGCGCTACGCAGCATGGCTGGCTGAAGAGCGTGACGTAGTCCTGCCCGGAGCATGAAACTCCTGATTGATATGAACCTCTCTCCCCGCTGGGCTGAATTCCTGAATAGAGCGGGATGGGAAACAGTTCACTGGTCATTAGTAGGGAAGGCGAGTGCAACCGACTCCGAGCTGATGGGCTATGCCGCGCAGCATGATCAAGTCGTAATAACCTACGATCTCGATTTCGCCGCAATTCTCGCCGCGACCCACGGCCACAAACCGAGCGTTGTGCAGCTCAGGACTGATAACCTCGATACTAGAGTTGTAGGCGAGAAGCTCGTGTCTGCACTCAAGGAGTTGCAACATGAACTGGAAAGCGGCGCATTAGTGACGATCGATCCGCGGCGTACTCGGGTTCGCCTTCTGCCGCTCAAGCGTGAGAGCGGCAGCGCCAATTAGATTCGAATCTAAGTCGCAGCTTTCTTAGCCGACTCCAACGTGACCCTCTGCTTGCTTCGGTACGCGAGATTCGCCATATGCGCGGCTACTGCGCTTCTATAACCGAGTTCCACCGGCGCGTTCGGCGTCTTCCGGCTGCGAATGCACTCGACCCAATTCTCCATGTGGTTTTGGTCGGGGGTGCTTGAGGTCAAGGCTGCCCCGCTGGGTCGATTTAGTTTTTCAGGGAAATAGCGCGTTAGCTCATCCGATTTACCGCTGACCATATCGGTCGCGCCGGCTACGTGCTCGATGGTGCCGTCGCTGCCGAGGAAGCGCTCGCCTAAACCATAGCGGCTGTTGTTAAAAGTCGATTGCCAGGTCACGACAACATCGTTCGGGTAATCGAGGGTGACGGCAATCGTGTCAGGCACTTCGCGTCCATCTTTTTCGGAGAACACGCCGCCTGACATGTATGCGGCACTCGGCAAATCGAGATTCAAAGCAGATACGGTCCACGCAATCTGGTGCACCATGTTCTCGGTGATGTTGCCACCCGAGAACTCCCAGAACAGCCGCCAGTTGATGAATTTATAAGGGTCGAACGGACGATCGGCGCGGCCATTGAGAAAGGCGCCCCAGTTCACGTTTTGCGCCGTGCAGTCGGACGGCACTGGCCGCACCCACTGGCCTTTGCCGTGGGGAGTGTTGCGGCTCATCCAGGAATCAACCTGCGTTATCTTTCCCAGTTGCCCATCCGCGATCCACTTCTTCGCATCAGCAAACGCGCCGGAGCTTTCATGCTGCAGGCCGATCTGGATCACGCGGTCTGACTTCTTCGCCGAGGCAAGGCATTCGTCCGCTTCCGCGATCGACCACGTCATTGTCTTTTCGCAGTAGAGGTCTTTGCCTGCGGCGATCACGTCGAGAAAATGTCGCGCATGAAGATGCAGCGGACTGGCAACGATGACTCCATCCAATTGCTGATCGAGAAGCTGGCGATGATCTTTCAATTTGCGAACGCCGGAGGCGTGTTGTTCAGCTTCGTCGAGTCGGCGTGGGTAGATGTCGGCGACAGCAACCAATTCAGCATTCTTCACCGCCAGGATTTGCTTCAAAAGTTCCTGGCCGCGCGAGCCTACGCCGATCATGCCGACACGAACGCGATCGTTCGCGCCGAGGACTCGAGCTGGAGCAGTCGCTAACAGTGCCGCGCCGGCAGCCGTTTTTCTGATGAAGTCACGTCTGGTCTCTTGCAGCATCGTTTAATCCTCTCAATGGGTCACGTAGGCCCGGGTGCCCTCACCCGGGCGGGCCAATTGTGCTCTCCGGATCTCGCCGCGCGAGGCGCGGCTGGGCGGGTGAGGGCACCCGCCCCTACGTGGTTCTTGCCATTTACAGCGCATCGGCCTTCTGCAGAGCTTCTTTCATCCCCGCCCAACTCTGGCGCGTGGACGCCTCGGGCGTTCCCGCACCCCGCCAGTGCGTTTCGAGACTCACCGCGAAGTGATATCCGTCTTGCTTCAGCGCTTTGAACTGTCCAGCCCAATCCACAATGCCCGTTCCGACCGGCGCCCATTCGTACTTGTCGCCGCTCTTAACCGCGTTCTTAACATGGCAATGCCCAATCCTTGCTTTAGGCAAAAGCTCATATCCGTTTGGATACGGAGTTTCGCCGAGTTCGGCCGCGTTCCCGGGGTCCCAATTCACCATGAACGATGGATGCTGCACGGCTGCCAGCAGCTCGGCAACCTCTTTTCCGGTTCCGGTGTTGCAGGAGGACTCGTTTTCAAGCACAAGAACCATGTCCTGCTTCGCAGCTTTTTCCGCGGCCTTGCGCAACCTTTCATTGATTTCAGCTCGATACGGCTTCTGATCGTCGAGACGCCAGAAGTCGAAGCAGCGCACGCGGCCGGTGTTGAACGCTTTCGCCATCGCGATGCTCTTTTCGAGGACTTCATCCTGTTGATCGAAACCATAACTCGAGTTGAACTGATCGCGCTTGGGGCTGAACTTCGATTTCGGCGCTCCCGGCCAGTCCACTTTGAAGAGCGGGCTGGCGATGTCGGTCACACGCAGGTCGTATTTCTTGAGCAGGCGCTGCGACTCGGCAATTTCCTTCGCGTCGAGATCAATGATGTTCTTGTTCCACATGCCCCGCAGCTCGATCCACTTCATCCCGAACTCAGCCGCGACGGCGCACGCGCGCTCGAAGTCCTGGCTGATCTCGTCATTGATGACGGCGACGCGGAAGGGAGAGTGATTGAGATCTGCGGCTTGCGTCAGCGATGGCAACATAGTCGCCGCGGATGTCGCGGCTACAGTGGAGAGGAACGTTCGACGGGATAGGGAGGACATAGGATGTAATCAGAACCCGCCATGATAAACCAGAACACCGGCTCTTTTCCTGAAGCCTGAAGCCTGACGCCGACGCCCGAAGCCGAAATCGTGAAGCCTGATGCCTGATGCCGTGTTTCCTGTACCATATTTACATCCATGAAGCGCATCGCGATTTTGGGCTCGACTGGGAGCATCGGGCGCAGCACTCTTAGTGTGGTTGAGTCGTTTCCGGACAGATTTCAGGTGGTCACGCTGGCCGCCGGACGCAACGTCGATCTCGCCTTCGAGCAAGCAAAGCGCTGGAGTCCGCAGGTGCTCTCGGTAGCGCTGGAATCTCAGGCGGAAAACCTGAAGTTGCGGCTCAAGAATGCGGGCGTCACCGGGATCGAAGTGGTTCATGGCGCCTTAGGCAACGTGAGCGTTGCTACCCACGCCGGGGTGGATTTTGTAGTCAGCGCTATCGTTGGCGTTGCCGGACTCGAAGCGACATACGAGGCAGTGAAGGCTGGCAAAACCGTCGGGCTCGCCAACAAAGAATGCCTGGTTGCAGCAGGAGAGCTGATCACGGCCGAAGCCCGACGCCAAGGCAAGCCGCTGCTGCCGATCGACAGCGAACACAATGCTGTTCATCAATGCCTTCGTGGCGGCCGCATGGAGGAAGTCCGCCGCATCTGGCTGACGGCATCCGGCGGTCCGTTCCTGAATACTCCTGTATCCAAATTTGGCGCCATCACGGTTGAGCAGGCGCTCAATCATCCCACCTGGAAGATGGGCAACCGCATCACTATCGATTCAGCTACGCTCATGAATAAAGGCTTCGAGGTCATCGAAGCCTGTCGTTTGTTCAACTTGCCGCCCGAGCAGGTCTCAGTCATCGTGCATCCGCAATCCACAATTCATTCTTTGGTCGAGTTTGTGGATGGCAGCATTCTTGCTCAACTCTCGGTGACCGACATGCGCCTGCCGATTCTCTACGCACTGACTTACCCCGATCGCATTCCATCCGACTTGAACTTTAGTCTCAATGACTTAAGGCACCTCGATTTCAGCCCTCCTGACATGGAAAAATTCCCTTGTCTGCGCCTGGCTTACGACGCGGCAAAATCGGGCGGCGGCAAAACGGTTGCCCTGAATGCCGCCGATGAAGTTGCCGTATCGGCGTTTCTGGATGGCAGCATCCGATTTCAGGAGATTCCCGTAGTCATTGAAGACGTGGTTTCTGAAACGCCAGCGGGCAAATTGGAATCTATTAAAGAAGTGCTGAGCGTGGACCAGGGGGCTCGGGCTGCAGCCCGCGAGCGAGTAGCCGGGCTGAGTTCGAAGCCTGTAAGCGTTGGATCTGCCAGAAGTAATTAACCTATGACCCCGATTGGATTTCTTTACGCCGCCATCATTCTCGGCTTCATGATTTTTATCCATGAGCTTGGCCATTTCATGGTGGCCAAGGCCCTGCACGTTCGTGTGGAGCAGTTTGCGATCGGCTTCGGCAAGCGCCTGATCGGCTTCCGCAAGGGCGACACCGACTACCGTATTAACGCGCTGCCGCTCGGCGGGTACGTCAAGATGGCCGGCGAAAATCCCATGGATGAACGCACCGGAGATCCCGGCGAGTTCATGTCCCATCCCCGCTGGCATCGTTTTCTGATCGCGATCGCCGGGCCGACGATGAACATTCTGTTGGCTATTCTGCTCCTGACAGGCGTGTTTAAGGCGCATCCAGAGTATGCGGCCGAGGAGCCGGCAGTTGTAGGAAACGTTAAGCCCAATTCGCCCGCGGCAAAAATCGGTGTTCAACCCGGAGACCGAATCATAAAGATCGACGGGATCAAGGATCCGACTTGGGAAGAAGTTTTTAGTCGGGATGCCATAACGGTAAATCAGCAGCTTCATGTTGTCATCCAGCGGGGAAGCACGACCTTCGAGAAAGATGTGGTTCCGGAGCCCGTCACCGCCAGTCAAATAGGATCTTCCGGTTGGTTCCCGAGTGAACCTGTAATTGTTGGAAGCTTGGATTCGAATTTGCCTGCGTCGAAAGCGGGAATACAAGTTGGAGACAAGATTCTTGCCGTAGATGAAAAGCCCCTTGCTTCTATGCCGGCTCTGGTATCAGAGCTTCAGGAAACAAAAGATAAGTCGGTGGACCTGACAGTCGAGCGCGGAGATCAAACAATTCATGTCGCCCTACGGCCAGAGCTTGTCCCGTTGCCGGGTCAGTCCAACGGTTGGTTCATCAAATTTTTGAGAAAGATAGGTTTGACTCGTCCAGAAATCAAGACTTATCGGATCGGGTTCACGGGCGCCCCCGCACCGACAAAGGTCGAGCCGATTACGATCCGCGAGGCCTTCGCCCGCTCGCTTTCGGAAAACAAAAACAACTCGTTGCTCCTCCTGGAACTGGTCGGAAAGTTGGTTCAACGCAAAGTTTCAATCAAGACCGTTTCAGGCCCGATAGGGATTGTCCAAATGACAGGGCAAGCCGCAGAGGCGAGGGGTTGGGGGCCGCTGCTAATGCTTACATGCGTGATTAGCCTTAATCTCGGAATATTCAATCTCTTGCCGATACCTATCATGGACGGAGGCGTGATTCTTTTGCTCTTCATTGAAGGCTTGATGCGGCGCGAAATCAGCCTGCGGGTAAAAGAGCGCATCTATCAGGCTGCTTTCGTTTTCCTCGTTCTGTTCGCTATTGTCGTGATCTTCAACGACATTTCAAAGCTGGGCGGAGGCCTGCCCTAAACTCCAATAGCCCTTGCAGGCTGGCGGTTTGGGCGAAGTACGTCGATGTACCCTTCATGATGGTGAAATTCAGGCTGCGCTTGGAACGAAACCTGTTAGAAAGAGCTCGAAAATTGGCGAGCATGGAAGGCAAATCAGTCGAAGACTTCATTGTGGATCTTCTGAGGAGCCTAATCGAGGCGAACGATACGGCCAAGCGCGAAACTCGAAAGCCGAAAGCAATCCGCTAAACATCAAGCCCGTACGTCCATCGGGGCAATGGTAAACTAAACATTCCACATGGCCTCAATTCAACGCCGTAAGTCCGTCACGTGTACCATCGGCAACGTCCGGGTGGGGTCGGATGCACCGGTTGTGGTGCAATCCATGACCAATACCGACACCGCCGACGTGCCTTCTACCGTCGAGCAGGTGGCTTCTCTCGCCCGCACCGGCTCCGAACTGGTGCGGGTTACGGTCAACAACGAAGATGCTGCCGCAGCTGTTCCCCAGATCGTTGAGCAACTGGATAAGCGCGGGGTTCGCGTCCCGATCATCGGCGACTTCCACTACAACGGGCACCTCCTGCTCAAGAAGTACCCTGCCTGCGCCCAGGCGTTGGCGAAGTATCGGATCAATCCCGGAAACGTTAGCGTCGGCCGCAAGGACGACTCGAATTTCCGCACCATGATCGAGGTTGCGGTTGAGAATCAGAAGCCGGTGCGTATTGGAGTGAACTGGGGATCGCTGGATCAGTCCCTGCTCACACGCATGATGGACGAGAACTCGCGTTCGTCCGATCCCAAAGATGCCCGAGAAGTCACCATGGAAGCCATGGTGGTTAGCGCTTTGAACTCCGCCGCGATTGCTGAGAAGTACGGTTTGCGCCCCGATCAGATCATCCTCAGCGCGAAAGTCAGCGGCGTACAGGATTTGGTTGACGTCTACCGCTCACTCGCCGCGCGCTGCTCTTATCCGCTACACCTCGGACTCACCGAAGCTGGCATGGGCGCAAAAGGGATCGTTGCTTCCAGCGCAGGGCTTTCGATTCTGTTGCAGGAAGGCATCGGCGACACGATTCGGGTCTCGCTTACTCCCGCCCCCGGTGGCGACCGCGCTGAAGAAGTGAGGGTCGCGCAGCAGATCTTGCAGTCGCTTGGAATCCGCAGTTTCACTCCGCAGGTAACTGCCTGTCCCGGTTGCGGACGCACCACCAGCACTTTCTTCCAGGAAATGGCAGAGCAAATCCAAAGCTACCTGCGCGAGCAGATGCCCGCCTGGAAAGAGCGCTACTCCGGCGTCGAAGAAATGAAGGTTGCAGTGATGGGATGTGTGGTCAACGGTCCCGGCGAATCCAAACACGCGAACCTTGGCATCTCACTGCCAGGGACATTTGAAGAACCCAAAGCTCCGGTTTACGTGGACGGCCGCTTGTTTACGACCTTGCGCGGAGACAAGATCGTCCAGGAATTCATGAAAATTCTCGACGAATACGTTGACTCCCACTACGCGAGCAAGCCTGAAGTTCCCGTCACGGTCTAAGTCGTTTCCGAGATCTCTGCACGCGAACCTCTTCCCGGGAAAAAGAAGCGGAACTTGAGTGGCCGTTCCCGCCGGCGTTCTTCTTCAAGGTGCCGCGTTCGGGCCTTCAGCAAATCGTCCAGCGACACTAGACCGAGGAACTTTCGGGTTTCGCGTTCCACAACCGGCATTCGGGTCAGTCCCTTTTCCGCCATGCGATACACGACCAGACGCAGAGGTTCGTCGGGGTATGCTTCCGTATCTGCCGTTCGAGTGAGTTCCGCCAGCGAGCAGTTCGCTGCTGCCTGGTCTTCCGACATTCGATCGTTAAGGTCGTGCCTGGTCACGACTCCGATCAACTCTCCCTGAAGCCCGACAACCGGAAGCAAACGTTGCTCCTGGCGATGATCCGTCCGCAAGGATTGCCATATCTCAGCCAACTTGGCGGTCGAGGGCAGCACAGCTACTTTGGTCCGCATGACCTCGCGCACGAACAGAATCTCGAGCGGGTCCACTGCGTACTCGCGGCTCAAGTGATAGCCCCGCCGCGCAACCTTCTCGGTCAGGATGGATCGCTTGAGAGTCAGCACTGTGAACGCGTGAGCGATCACGCTGGCAACGAGCAGCGGCAAGAAAACATTGGCATCGTGTGTGAGCTCGAACGCAAACACAATGCTCGTGAACGGAGACCGCATGGTGCCCCCGAGAATGGCGCCCATGCTTATCAGCGGCCAGAAACCGGCTCCCTCGTGAGGCAGAAACATTGCTTCGAGGCCACCGAGCGCGCCGCCCATCATCAACAGCGGAGCCAGAACACCGCCTGACGTTCCGGATCCCAGAGACACGGCCCAGATAAACCACTTGACCAGCAGAACTCCGAGAATCACTTTGGTGGTGACATCGCCGCGCAATAATCCACCGATGGTGTCGTACCCGACTCCAAGTGCCTGCGGAAAAACCAATCCTCCCAGTCCAATCGCGACGCCGCCGATCGCCGGCCACCACATCCAATGGATCTTGAGTTTTTGAAAGCCATCTTCCGCCGCATACACCGAGACCGTGAGCAGTGCGGACAGCGCTCCCGCCAGGATTCCAACTAGCACGCAACCCAGCAGACCTTTCGGCCCAATGAAGAGTGGATGCTCCGGCACGGGAAACAGCGGGCCCATGCCGAGGATGTATCGACGCACCACCGCAGCAACCGCGCTGGCCATAGCCACAGGAATCAAGCTGCGCGGCTTCCATTCGAAAAGCAGAAGCTCCACCGCGAGCAAAACCGCGGCAACCGGCGAAGCAAACGTCGCAGACATTCCACCTGCGGCGCCGGCAACCAGAAGAGTTTTTCGTTCCGCGCTGGTCAAATGGAACAGTTGCGCGATCAGCGAACCGAATGCGCCGCCGGTCATGATGATCGGTCCTTCGGCGCCGAACGGACCGCCAGAGCCGATCGAGATTGCCGACGAAATCGGCTTGAGCAGCGCGACCTTGGGTTCGATGCGGCTGCCGTTCAGCAGAATGGATTCAATCGCTTCAGGAATTCCATGTCCACGGATTCGCTCCGATCCATATCTGGCCATGAAGCCGATGATCAACGCGCCACCGATCGGCACCAACACGCTGTAGTAACCCAAATGATTGCCGGCGGGCGAAACCAGTTCGCTGCTCACCCGCCCGTAGTAGAAAAGATTGGTGAAGAAGCCGATCAGGCGGAGCAGAGCCAAGGCGACAAACGCGCAGACCACGCCAATGATCATTGCGAGCAATGTGATGGGGCAAAGGCGCCAGGTTGCGGTGAAGTCGCCGAGTTCGAGATTGCGCGGTTTGGCTTTCATCCTGATTTGCGCTTCGTCCATGTTCGGGGCGATCTCGACTTTTTTCCTCGCGGATAGCCAACGAGAGCGGCCATCGCATCCACCAATTCCGCTCCCCGGCTGCGCACGTCATTGATCCGTTGACCGGCAACTCGTTCGAGCAGTTTCTGCCCGGGCGACGCAATCAAAATAAGAACCTGGCGTCCATCGCGCGGGTTGCGGCTGCGCTGCACGTATCCACGAGCTTCCATCCGGTTAATTAATTCCACCGTGCTGTTGTGCTTGAGTCCGAGCCGTTCCGCAAGCACTCTTACGCTCGGAGCGATTCCATCTGGCAGACCACGGAGCATAAGCAACAACAAATATTGTTGCGGCTCAAGCCCAATCCGCCGTGCGGCATGGTCGCTCTCAGACAAGAAACGCCGAACCTGGTAGCGGAGTTCCGCCAAAGCGCGGTAATCCGAACTGGTGACTCCCAGTGGCAAAGGCTTGTCGCCGTCCTGACCGCCATTATATCGTATTACGACATTATCTGGTCCAGTCGCACGGCTGGAAGGCACCCTGCAGCTCAAAGATTGTGTTGGAAATCCAGGGAATCAGGTCAGGCTCCGGGAACTTTGTCACTGCACCTTGATGTATTCTCCCTTTCCCCAGCCGTGACCGTATTCATCCCACCCTTTTACCGCGATATAGTGTTTTCCCGAAGGCAAACTGAATGAATGGCTCACCGATGTTCCATGGGCTTTGTATTTAAGCACATGATCCACATAGATGCTCATCTTTTTCACCGGACTATTTGCCGGAGCGGAGGCAGAAACCTTAACTGGAGAGGGCACGGTTGCGTTTGCGAGCGGCGATGAGATCTTAATGGGCACGGGCACGATATTGACATTGACGATCTTGTGATATGTATCACCCGCAGAGTTTGACGCCCGCACCATTATTGAGTGAGTTCCCAGGCTGACCGGCACACTGGCCTGCACACCGGTTCCTCTGAATTGATAGGCGAGGTTTTGATCGACATAGACCTGTACCGTGGTTACCGGAATTGGATCGATAGTTTTCGCAGAGACAAATAGAGGCGCATAAAGCGTGGAGTTTGGCGCGGGCGAGAGAATCTTGACCGAAGGACTGGCCGCGGTCACCGCCACCTTGCTGCGCGTTAAGTTTCCTGAACTATCCGTCGCCTCTACGGCCAGGGTATGGGGCCCTGCTGGCAGAGATATCCTGGTGTTCAGCGTGTCGCCGCTGCTCTGGAAGTGCGCATTGCCATCGACATAAAGCTGCATCTTGGTGATGCTCTTGCTGCCGCTGCCGATTGCGCTTACCGGGACCGAAGAACCGACGACCGCATCGGGCGCAGGATCTGTGACCATCACCGCCTGAGATTGCACATTCACTTCGACACTTCGTTTGTGGACTCCTCCGGTTGCGTCCCAGGATTGGACGGTTACATGATGATTTCCCAAGCTCATTGATAATTTCGTGTTCAACGAGCCTGTGGATGTTCGATATCGCAAGACGTGGTCGACGTAAACCTGCATTGCGACCACTGGCGAATCATTCCTGGCGTCTGCGGTGACGTGCACAGGTGAAGCGACCTTGCCGTCTGGAAATGGCGCGCTGATTTCAACTGTGTTGAAGAAATCGGCCATCGGATTCGCCACCGCCGCCGCGCCGGGACAAGAATTGAATCCCATGGCGTCACAAATTGTCCGCAGCATATTTGAGTGATCGTAGCGATGTGTGGAAGCGTAGTGCGGGCGTACTTGTGGACCAATGACCAGCGTTGCTAAACGCCCGCCGCAGCCCTTTTTGATCGTAGCTGCACAGCGATCGTCGGGCAGAGCGCCCTTGCCGGAGAGGTCTGCTTCATCCCAGACAATAAACAGAATCCCGTCGCCACCGGGCTGAAACTCCGGCAAATGGAGAATTTTGGGGACGTGCTGGGAAAGCCAGTCATCCGCGGCAGCGAGTGAGCCATCATGGGCATCGTTTTGAAGGTTGGGAGTTATGTACGCGTAATTGGGAGTGTTGCCGTCGTCAATGTCTTTCGCCAAGCGCGAGAATGGCACGGAATTGCCGGCCTGCTTGGGATCGCAGGTGTCGGTGAAATCAATCAGGGGATTGTGGCGGCGCACGTAATCCAGATTTTTCAATCCCGTGAATCCCGCATAGGGAAGGTCTTCCTGATAGGAGCGCCAGGTAAATCCATTCGCAATGAGGTGTCGCGATAGATTGTCTACGTTGTAGCAGGCTGTGGTCTGGTCGTTTCCAGTTATGGGCTGGCCGGCGACCAGCCACATCAATGCAGAGAGAGAATTGTGTTGCTCGGCATAGTATTGCTTGGCTAATCCATACTTTTTAGCAAGCGAATTGAAATAGGGCATGTTTGAATTACCGATCACTGCTTCATAACTATGATTTTCTTCGGTGATGATCCAGACGTGCTGCGACTGCGGCGTAGCCGCCCAGGACAAAGTGCCGAGCAGCACGAGTCCGAGCGCAATAAACCTCATGGAGTCCTCCTCGTTGGATGTAGGCACAGATTTGCTTTGTGCTTGAGTTACGGCTTTGGAACTGCGGTGGGTTCGAACGCAAGCTAAATGCTTCGCGAAAGAACAACAATCGGGCGAACACCTTAACATTCCCGCAAATCGAGCATGGCCCTGTGAAAAGCGGAAAGTTGCAACGTAATTTCCCGCTCTTTCGTGGCGGAGCTGCTGGGAATTAACCATCAATTTTTGTCGTGGTCGCGAAACGGATGTGCGACGAGAGCCGAAGTGAACCTCCGTGCCGACTGGTCCCATTTCCCTGGTCACAATTCCTGCGTTACCATAAAGACCGGTCACTTCCAGACGGCTTGCTGTTGGGGTCGTCTTACCCGCACCAGGAGTTTTTGATCCATGGCGACCGTTACTCAGAATCCAACGATTTCCCTCACCAAAAACGAGCACCTGCTTCGCTGGGTGGAAAAAATGGCCGAACTGACCCGGCCCGACCGCATTCATTGGGTTGATGGATCCCAGGAGGAATACGACCAGCTTTGCGATGAGATGGTCGAAAGCGGCACGCTGATCCGCCTGAATGAGAAATTGTGGCCGGGGTGTTTTCTGGCACGATCGGATAAGAGCGACGTAGCTCGTGTCGAAGACCGCACTTTCATTTGCTCTCTTTCTAAAGACAGCGCCGGGCCCACCAACAATTGGGAAAATCCCTACGAAATGCGCCGGAAGCTTCGCGGTCTGTTCCGGAATTCCATGAATGGACGCACCATGTACGTGCTGCCGTTCAGCATGGGCCCGATCGCATCGCCAATGTCGCAGATCGGAGTGCAGCTCACCGACTCGCCTTACGTCGTGGCCAGCATGCGCACTATGGCGCGAATTGGACTGCCGATCTTTAAGGAGATAGACAAGGATTACAAGCGCGTCGTCCCCTGCCTACACAGCCTTGGCGCACCGCTAAAGCCGGGGCAGAAGGATGTTCCGTGGCCTTGCAACAAAGAGAAGTACATTGTCCACTTCCCAGAGTCGCGCGAAATCTGGTCCTACGGTTCTGGTTATGGCGGGAACGCACTGCTCGGGAAGAAGTGTTTTGCACTTCGCATCGCCTCAGCCATGGCGCGCGACGAAGGCTGGATGGCCGAGCACATGCTCATCGTCGGCGTCGAGGATCCCAAAGGACAGAAGACCTACGTCGCGGCAGCTTTCCCAAGCGCGTGCGGAAAAACCAATTTTGCGATGATGGTCCCGCCGGATGAGTTCAAATCCAAGGGGTGGAAAATCTGGACGGTTGGCGACGACATCGCGTGGATCACGCCCGACCCGGACGGGCGCTTGCGTGCGATCAACCCCGAAGCCGGATTCTTCGGCGTGGCGCCAGGAACGTCGGTGAAGACGAACCCGAACGCCATGGCGGCTCTTTCAAAGAACACGATTTTTACGAATGTCGCGCTCACGCCCGAAGGCGGCGTGTGGTGGGAAGGTATGACTGACGAACCACCGGCCGAGTGCATCGATTGGCAAGGCAATCCCTGGACGCCGGAGATCGCTAAGAAGACCGGCGCCAAGGCCGCCCATCCGAATTCTAGGTTCACCGCGCCCGCGAAACAGTGCCCGACCATTGATTCCGCGTGGGAAGATCCGACCGGAGTTCCCATAAGCGCGATCATCTTCGGCGGGCGCCGTGCCCACACGATTCCGTTGATATACCAGGCGTTCAACTGGAGCTCCGGCGTTTACGTGGGCGCCACAATGGGATCAGAGATGACCGCGGCGGCGGCTGGGGAGATCGGCAAAGTACGTCGCGATCCCATGGCCATGCTTCCTTTTTGCGGATATCACATGGGAGACTATTTCCGCCACTGGATCAAGATGCAGCGTTCATTAAGCATGACGCCGCGCATTTTTCACGTGAACTGGTTCCGCAAGACCAAAAATGGCGAATTTGTGTGGCCCGGTTTCCGTGACAATTTTCGAATGCTGAAATGGGTCGTGGACCGCGTCCACGGGCGCACCCGCACCAAAGAGACTCCAATCGGCTGGACCCCGTTTTACGAAGACATCGACTGGACTGGCCTGGATTTCCCGAAAGAAAAGTTTGATGATCTGCAGAAGATCGATCGCGACGCGTGGAAGAAGGAGGTCATCAGCCACGAGGAGTTATTCATCTTGCTGCACGCGCACCTGCCGCCAGAGATGATCTACGAGCGCGAGCTGCTGATTTGCAGGTTGTAGCCGTTAAGAGCTGCGTCCGCTATCGACTCATCTGCAATGCATGCAAAGGAGACTTCGCGCCAACCAGCGGGAAGGCCTCGTCCCCCTTCAGCATCCGCCACAGAATGCGGTTGAACACCTCGTCGTCTATGCGGTCCGGCTTGCTAAAGTCGAGCGCCTTCGACATTTCTCCTGCGGCGCTGTTTTTCGGATTCATCTCGTTCATGTCCTGGTCGGGCGTGATCGGCGTGTATGGCGTCATGTCGGGAGTATCGGAAAACACATCGGACAAGGACCGGCTGAAGTAGTCGAACTTCGACATGCGATCGAGTTTCAGGATGTCCTCAATCGCGGCGATCACGTCGGTCGTGTTGGCAAAGCGGTGAATGGTGCCCGAGTGGTTGTAGGCAGAAATGATGAACGCAGGCGAGCGGTGCGAATCCACGTGGTCGGGACCGGCTTGCGAGTCGTCCTCGAGAACAAATACGACGGTATCTCTCCAGAACGGAGACTTTGAAAGCGCCTCCACGATGCGCCCAAGAGCCAGGTCATTGTCGGCCATCAGGGCCTTGGGGGTGTGGGAACCCGCGTGCCCGCCGGCGGTGTGGTCGTTCGGCAGATGGAGAATTTCAAGCTGCGGCATCTCGCCTTTTTCGACAAATTGCTTGAACTCGGCAATCCAGGCGTCGGCTCTCGTCTGATCTGAGATATCTAGATTGAAAGGCGGGTACGCCATATCGATGTGGTCGGCGAGGCCTCGGCGTTTGGTTGATGCCCATTCCGGGGACTTCGGATCATTCACCATCTCGCCGTAATCACGGAAGCTGACGTGTTTCTTCTGCGCAAGGTTCCACAAAAAACCATTGGCCGGCTCATCGATTTCTTCATCATCGATTCCGGCGCGCCGGTCGGAATATACGGAATGAACAGTTTTCTCGTCGTAATCGGTCACATACGCGGCTGTAGACCAGATGTGTCCTTGCGAGCTGACTTCGGAATTCGTGAAAAATCTGTCAAGCAATCCGAAGCGTAGTGCAAGCGCGTGGTGATTGGGTGAGATCGCGCGGCCGAAAAAGACCAGATTCGGATCGCCGTCTCCTTCCTTCATGTCGCCAAAGACCTGATCGTAAGTGCGGTTCTCCTTAATGATGTAAACGACATGTTTGAACGGCGGGTAGGACTTCGCTTTGCGTTGCTCTCCCCAATTGTTTGCCTCGGAGACTCGCTTCGAATATTCGGCCAACGTTGCCGAATCGAAGCCGTTCGGAATGATGCGCAGCGTGCCATTGAGTTGGCCGAGATCGTATCCAGTGCGACGAACCAGAGGTTCCGCGGGAGTTGGGCCGTCGGGATTTGCATGGCTGCCATGTCCCTTACCGCACAACACCAGGAGTTCGTTGCCATTATTTACGACCGCCGCCGGATACCAATCGGTGGGAATCCGCCCAAGAGGTTTGTTGGAATTCGATCCCGAGGCATCAAACACAGCTACTGCGTTGCCATCTCCTTCGGCGACCAACAACTTTGACTCGTCCGCGGACAGTGCAAGCGCGTTCGGCGTGCTTCCCTCCGACGGGCCAGCAGGCGCGGCATCGCTGAGCCGTTGCACGACTTTTCTGCTCTTTGTATCCACCACGGCGATTTCGTCCGACCCTGCCAGAGCCACAAACAATCGCGATCCCGATTTGTTCGAGAGCAGCGCCGACGGATGGCGGCCCACGGTTATCTTCCCAGCCGCTTTCAGCTTTCCGTCTTTGCCAGTCTTGAATACGGAAACCGTATCCCCGCCCCACGCGGAAGCATACGCATGACCGTCAGCCGTCACTTCAATCCCGTAGGGATAGTGATCGGTCGGCACCCTTTGTACGACTTCACCGTTTTCGGGATTGACGACAGCCAGGCCATCGCCGACATTTTCCGCGACATAGAGCAAATTGCCACCCGGCGACAGAGCAATGCTGGCCGGGTATCGTGAACCGGTCTTGTCCGGCTTTTGTTGACCGAGCACAATCTTTCGTTCGAACTTCGCGGTCCCGTTCTCCCACGAGTAGACGAAGATCGAATCATCGTTGCCACCGGAAACGTAGAGGCGCTTGCCGTCTCGCGCGAAGACCACTCCCAGGAAAGCCGCCGGCTGCTCGAGGGTTTGCGTAACCTTGCGAGACTTGAGATCTACGATCTGGAGTCCCTGCTCTCGCCATCCGCTCAATACGACCGCCGCGTAATTTCCGTCCGGCGACAACGCCATTCCCAGCGGCACGCTGCCGAGGTCAGCGAACTCACCTGCGGGATCAAGATGGACGCCGGTGGACAGAGGCGTTGTGTAGGTGACACCGAAATCAGCGGCACACAGAGCACACGGCAGACGAAGTACGGCCAGTATCGCGAAAGCTTTCAGCGAAAACCTCATTAGATCACGAGAAGATCTGTTGGGAGACATGCCGAGAATTATAGTTCGGCAAGACCGGGGAGGCGTTTATGTCGTTCAGAAGGGTTGTAGAGGGAGCATCGATTCGAGTAGTTCAGCCGGCAACGCCCCGCGCCGGCGCTGATGTAGATTTTTCCTGCTTGATCGCGGAAAGCATCACTTCGTCATCGGAATACTTGAAATAATTCACACCACGAGCTTGCGCCTCGCGCTCCTCCGCTTTACCTAGAAGCCCCAGGTCGCTCTTCGAGACCAACCGGACGCCTTTCGCCTGCAAAGTTCGCGCAACCTCCTCAGCCGAAGCAGATGCCGGGGGCTCAATGCCGCTCAAGTACTGGGCGACGCACGCAGCTCCCACCTCGCCATCGTGCCGCGCAATCCCGACCAGTCCCTCGCTCGGTTTTCGTGCCCATCCGACCACGAACAGGCCTTCGCAGTTCGTGGTGCAAGCTGGATCGAAAACCTGATAGCAGGCGCTCGGATCAGCCTCCACTGCGTTGGTCACGTAGCCATCATTGCCATAGGGCAGCCCTACGGAAGGATCGTGCATGTCGCCGATGGCAAAAATCATCGTGTCGACGTCAAGCTCAGTTGTCTGGTCGGTCGCCTTGGCCGCGATGCCACCGTTGCGCTCCACAAGAATGTTCTCCGCGACCGTCAGGCGGGCGATGCGGCCGTCCGGCCCGGGGGTGATCGAAACCGGAGAATTCAAAAACCGAAACGTGAGGCGCGGGGTGATCTTCGGCTCGTCAGGAAATTTCGAAAGACATACAAAAGTTTCCTGCGCGACCCTCGCGATGTCTTGTCCGACCGCGGTCATGCGGTCCTGCACTCTCAGCAGTTCTTGCTGAAACGCCTGCCGGTCAAGGTACATGTGGATGTGCGCAAATTCTTTGTCATCGAACTTGGCTTCGAGCGGCCCGCGCCGGGCAATTACGATGATTTCCTCGGCGGTATGGGTGGGATCATCAAGTATGAGCCAGCGCGCGATATCGACCATTACATTACCCATACCAATAATTGCGACGCGCCTCCCGGTCGAGAAATCCTGGCTCGCGAACGGCGGAAGCTGATTGTAGAAATAAACAAAATCTTTCGCGCAATAGACGCCGCCGGCCTCTTCACCCGCAAGACCCAACTTCTTCGTCCCCTGCGCTCCGACAGCGAACACCATCGCTGCGGGCTTGAACTCGCGAAGTGTTTCGATCGAAACCGGCGAATTGACTCCAACCGGCACGTGGCCGAAGTAGTGCACATTGGGCAGGCTCAGCACCTTGGCAAACTGCTTTCGCAGGCCAAATTTCATTTTGTCTTTGACGGGATAAATGCCGTATTCCGCGAGTCCGCCGGGCTTCACATCTCGGTTGAAGATGATGGTTTCGTGCCCTGCCAACGCAAGCTTTTGCGCCGCGAAGAGCCCTGCCGGTCCAGCCCCCACAACGAAAACCGTCGCCATATCGTTACTCCAAGGTACATCAACCGGGAGCCAAAGTCAGGCGTATCCCCGGGAAACTCCATGAGAACATGGACCAAAGTTTAGTATCTGTGATCTTGATCACGCGGAAAGGTGGGATAGGCTGGGATGCCCCGGATGGATGGTGAGCGCGGCAGGATTCGAACCTGCGACCTTACATCAATCAACCTCGTTCGATGGTTCCACCTCGTTGGACGAATGCACAGAATTCCGGCACTATAGACTCCGGTTGACCTTCGCCGCTTGATGAGCCAGTCCTGTGTTGGTCGTGACCACGAGCGACGGTATATCGCAGTCCATCAGGAACGTTGCTCCGCACCATCTCGAGAAACAACCACCATGTGTACCTTGAATCTAGTCGTGATGGATTTTCCGACGATAAGTGTGATCAGAGTCATTCCCTTGCAGGCAGGGCTAGTTGAAAAGCGCGGGCGGTTTGTGACTCGATACCGCTCGCTGCACCAGTGACAACGGCCAGTTTGTCCCGAAATGCTTTCATCTTCTCTTCGTCATGCAACGTTGTAGCTAATACACTTACCGTGCCAGAAGCGTCAACTGTCGATAAACTCCATATCACTCGTTGAGACTGTGCCTGTTCGCATCCGATGCCTTTGTGAAAGCGTCTTCTCGGCGACCAAAACGGCTGCTGCAACGCTTATGACGTATATCCCAGCACGTTTCTGCTCGTAGGGTCGTCTCCATTCCTGATAAGAGTCTTTGTAGTCAGGCAGCGGCTGGTCGGGTGCGATCGTCCTGGCGACACGCCCTCAAATGCTTTTCGAGCGAAGGGCATGTGTTCAACTGAATCCGGTTCTGGCCCGCCCGGCAATTATGGAAGCGGACATTGTCAACGATACTTCAAGCTACTCCGTGGACTGCGCTATGCCCAGCCTTGGCCGAGACCTTGTAGCGGCACGTTCCTTTCTGAGAACACGCCAGAACGACACAAGGAATGAACACCCATACGAGCATAAGTCGTTGATCTTGATGGTGCCCCATTCATCGCACACCATAGTGTGGGGAGGATGGCTGACGATAAATCTGGAGCAGTATGATCATATCGGAATAGGTAACCCTTGGCGTCGCCCGATGAAAAAACTGAAAACAATTGATGCATTCAAAGTTCAAAGCCACCGTATCCCTGACGCTTTGGGATCGAACCAAAACCATAATGGGCCTCAATCCCAGCTAGTCAACGAAGCACATCTCCGAATGGCCATGGAGGCAGCGAAGATTGGCACATTCGAGTGGGACATGCGCACCGGTCAGGTCTATTGGTCACCAAACCTGGAGTCACTGATGGGGCTGCAAGCTGGAGGTTTCGAAGGGAATATCGAGGCCTTCGATCGATTCGTTTATCCAGAGGATAAGGAAAAAGTGGAGCTTGCGATCCGGAGATCCTCGGAAACTGGCGACGATTACGAAGTTGAATTCCGGATGATACGCCCCGATGGAAGTCTTCGATGGACGCAAGCAAAAGGTCGAATCTTTTTCGACGGTGCGGGCAGGGCCCGCGCGGATGATCGGCATCGACATCGACATCACGGAGCGCAAGAAGGTCGAAGAGGAGTTGTTGCGAAGCCAGGGAGAGGCTAAAGCTCGGGCCGACGATCTGGCCGCCATCCTCGATGCCGTACCAGCAATGACGTTTATCGCGCACGATCCCAGTTGCCAGACGATGACCAGCAGTCGCGCTGCCTACGAATTGTTGCGCACCCCATACGGTGCCAACACTTCGAAGTCGGCGCCGGAGGGAGAACAGCCGACCCATTTTCGGGTGGTAAGAGAAGGGCAGGAGCTTTCAGCCGCACAACTGCCGGTCCAAACAGCAGCACGGACGGGGCAGGCCGTGCGCGATGCGGAGTTACGAGTTGAATTCAATGATGGAACCTGGCGTGATATTTACGGTCACGCAGTGCCATTGACCGACGAATACGGTCGAGTGCGAGGAGCGGTAGGCGCTTTTGTGGATATCACTGCGCGAAAACGGGCGGAGGAGGAAGTCAAGAAAAGTGAAGCTCGCTTCCGGCGGTTTGTCGATGCCAACCTGATCGGACTGTTCAGTTCGAGTCCAGAACACAGCTTTATGAGGGCGAATGATGTCTTTCTGAATATGCTGGGATACACGCGAAAGGAATTCTATGCACGAAATTTCGATTGGCGATCGATCACGCCGTCGGAGCATTTGGCGCGCGGCGAAAAGGCGCTGGAGGAACTCAAGGCTACGGGAACTTTTGCACCCTTCGAAAATGAGTACGTCCGAAAAGACGGCACCCGTATACCCATTTTGATTGGAGCGGCGGTAATGACCCAGTCACCTTTGGAGTGGATGTGCTTCGTACTGGATCTTACAGAACGCAAGCGTATGGATGAGCTCAAGACGCGGGAAAGGATACAACAGGAATTGCTGGTGCATGAAATTCTGGCGCGCGAGGAGGAGCGCCGGCAGATCGCCCGAGAGTTGCATGATGAGTCCGGCCAGATGATGGCTTTGCTGCTGGCGGGCCTTCGCCTGATCGACGACGCCAGGAATTTAAAAGACGCAAAATCACAAGCTCAAAATCTCAGGAAGATTGCATCTTCAGCT
>Ga0310813_10000121_pt1 | contig 57678 bp, 35 predicted proteins | sample YN3metagenome_FD_203086 | JGI IMG/M metagenome (GOLD analysis project Ga0310813, IMG submission 203086) | Soil microbial communities from experimental microcosm in Duke University, North Carolina, United States - YN3 | ecosystem: Engineered > Artificial ecosystem > Soil microcosm > Unclassified... | reverse complement strand
AGAAGTGGTCCAAGCTCCTGGCCGAGGACCTGCGCCGCCGCTTTCCTCATGCCGACCTGGAGATCGAGAACAAGGCCATCGGCGGCTTCGCGTCGCAGCTTCTCAGCCGCGTGGCGGAGCACGACCTTCTCCCGTTCTACCCCGACCTGGTGATCTTCCACGTCTACGGCGACCACACGAAGTACGAGGAGATCCTGCGGCTGCTCCGGACCCGGACGACCGCGGAGATCCTGATGCAGCGCGACCACGTCACGAAATGGCCGGTAGAGAACCCCGACCAGAAGCACCCGCTCTGGTGGGATCACATGATGAACGACGTGTTCCTGCCCCAGCTGGCGAAGAAGTACGGCTGCGGCCTGGCGGACGTGCGCGGGCAGTGGCTCGACTACCTGAAGGCGCACTCGCTGGAGCCCAAGGCGCTGCTTTCCGACGACGTCCACCTCAATGACCACGGCTGTTTCGTCATGGCCGAGATCGTGAAGCGCTACCTCGTCCACAAGCCGGAGCTGCTGAGCGGCGAGGCGCGGAGCCTGGTCCGCAGCGTGGAGCCGGGGAAGGAGGTGGCCTGGCAGGGGACGTCTCTGAAGCTGGAGTTCGAGGGAAACCGCGTGGACCTGGTCGCCGCCGCCTCGGGAAGCTCCGGGACGGCCCGAATCCTGATCGACGGGAAGAAGCCCTCGGAGTTCCCGGACTGCATCGCGTTCACCCGGACGAGCCCAAGCCAGTCCTTCTGGGGGCCGGCGCTCCTACGGGTGTCCTCCGAGAAGCCGCGCGAGGTGGAAAGCTGGACGCTCAAGATCCTGGAGGCCGACGATGCGGCCGAGCACCTGAAGTTCCGCGTCAGCGGCTCGAAGTCGGGTCCGGACGGGGAAGGGGTCAGCGACGCGCGCTTCGTCTCGACGTCCGGCCGCGTCGTCCTGGAGCCGGGCGACTGGTGGGTGAAGAACATCCGGCAGATCACGAAGAAGCCGGTGCCGGCGGGCTTTGAGATCACCTGGAAGGCCGTGCCGATGTTCGCCGACACGTTCACGCCCCCCAAGAGCGACGACCCCTCGCGGGAGACGGTCGTCACGGTGGCTCAAGGGCTGCCGAACGGGAAACACACGCTGGAGCTCCTGGGCCAGGCCCCGGTCGGGACCATTCGGATCTACCGCCCGCCGATGAAGTAGGAGGCGGAATCCCGAAGCCCGGAGCCTGTAGCCCGGGGTCCTCCCTCCCGGGATGCACCCCCAAACACGCCCCTACAGCTCCCGGATCTTCAAGTTCCGGAACTTGACGAAGCCGGCATGTCCCTCGGCCCCGTAGGTCTGGAAGCTGATGACGCCCTTCTGAAGATTGCGGGCGGGCGGGGCGGGGTCGACGACGTCGACGATCGTCACCCCGTTCAGGTTCACGACCAGGTGGGCGCCTTGGGCCAGCACCCGCATGCTGTTCCAGGCGCGCGGCTTCCGGATCTCGTCTTTCTCGTCCCCCTTGGACAACCACTCAATCCCCTTGTTCTTCCGGATCACGACGCCGCCGCAAAATTCGCCGGCGGCGCCCCGGCCGATGTTGATCTGGTAGGTGGCCTGCCCCGTGGACCCCACATCGTTCCGGATGTAGATGCCGCTGTTGTACTTCCCGTGCTCGTCGATGAGGAACTCCAGCGAGAGCTCGAAGTCCTGGTACATCGCCTTCGTGGCAAGGGTCCCTGCCCGTTTCGGGTCGCCGTCCTGACCGCCGGCGATCACCCCGTCCTCGACCTTCCAGACGGCCGAGCCGTTCTGCGCCCAGCCCTCGAGGTCCTTGCCGTTGAAAAGGGACGTCCAGCCCGCTTCCGGGGCGTCCGGGGGCGCGGCGCAGGAACAGAGCAGCGCCAGCACTCCCGCCCTGAAGATTTTCATGTTGTTCCTCCTCGACCTATACACGTACCATCGGGTAGGATTGCGACGAATTCAGACAGCCCGCAGGGCAGGTGGAGCTTCGGTATGAGCAGCATCCAGGAAGGCAAGAAGGCCCCGGAGTTTACGCTGAACGACCAGGATGGCAAGCCGGTGTCGCTTTCGGCGTTCAAAGGCAAAGACGTGATCGTCTACTTCTATCCGAAGGACGATACCCCCGGCTGTACCAAGGAGGCTTGCGGCTTCCGCGACTTCTGGAAGGATCTCCAGAAAGACGGGATCGTCGTCCTCGGGATCTCGCCGGACGACGGGGAATCCCATCGGGACTTCATCGGCAAGTACAAGCTGCCGTTCACCCTCCTGAGCGATCCGGACAGGAAAATGATGAAAGAGTGGGGCGCGTACGGCGAGAAGATGATGTACGGGAAGAAGACGGTGGGCATCATCCGCTCCAGCGTCTGGGTCGGGAAGGACGGCGTCGTGAAAAAGCACTGGAAGAAGGTGGCCGACGCCGCCAAGCATCCCGAGCAGGTTCTGGAGTTGCTCCGGGCCTGATCAGGAGGCGAACCATGCTCCGACTCCTCGCGGCGTCGATCGGCCTCGCGGCCCTGCTCACCTCGTGCGGCTCGCAGCAGATGGGCCGGCGGCCGGACTGGTCCATGAAGCTGAGCGACGGGCGCAACGTCTCGGCGTCCGACTACGACGGCAAGGTCCTGATCGTCGATTTCTGGGCGACGTGGTGCCCGCCGTGCCGGAAGGAAATCCCGGGCTTCATCAAGCTCCAGAAGGAGTACGGGGACAAAGGCCTGGTCGTCCTGGGCTTCTCCATGGACAACAATCCCGAGACCCACGACCGCTGGGTGAAGGAGCAGGGGATGAACTATCTCTCGATCTACGCGAACACCGACGAGGGGAAGGCGGTGGTCGACCAGTTCCAGAAGGTGGTCGGCGAAATCTCCGGCATCCCCACGACCCTGGTCATCGACCGGAAAGGTCAGATCGTCTACAAGCACGTCGGCTACGCCGCTCCGGAAGACTTCGAAAAGGTATTCAAGTCGCTCCTCTAAAGCCTGAGGACCGGATTCCGGGCGCCACGGGTAATATTGTAGAACCATGAGCGTTCCGTCCCCGGATCCGGTCCCGAGCAGCCCCGGAGCCCGAAAGCCGGCGACGCCGTGCTCCACGTGCGGCACCTACTACACGGGCGACCTCTGCCCCAAGTGCGTGGTCGGCTTCGCCGGCCAGCCGACCCGCGAGAGCCCGCCGCAGATCACTCCCTACGACGAGACCGTGCGGCTTGGGGGCAAGAATACGGACCTGCGCCCCAAGTCCGAGCCCGCGATCCCCGAGGAGGCGCTGGCGGCTCCTCCCAACGCCCGCTTCGGCAAGTTCATCCGTACGCTGCGGCTCGGCGCCGGCGGCATGGGCGAGGTGTGGAAGGCGTGGGACAGCGTCCTTGGACGCTGGGTCGCGCTCAAGTTCCTGAAAGGCGGCGACGACGAGGAGATCGCGCGGTTCCGACGCGAGGCCCAGACGGCGGGCCGCCTCCATCACCCCAACATCGCCGCGATCTATGAGGTCAACGAGGACCAGGGCCGCCAGTACATCGCCATGCAGTTCGTCGACGGCCAGAACCTCCACCAGTTCCCGCGGGGCGACCGGACGCTCCTCGTCCGGCTGATCGTCGACGCGGCGCGGGCGCTGCAGTACGCGCACGAGCAGGGCGTCATCCATCGGGACCTGAAGCCCGAGAATCTCATGGTGACGCAGCGAGGGCAGGAGCACCACGTCTTCCTGATGGATTTCGGCCTGGCCCGCATCGCCGAAGGGGCGTCCAAGATTTCCGCCACCGGCTTCCTGGTGGGCACCCCGATGTACATGTCGCCCGAGCAGGCGCGCGGCGACAAGGTCGACGTGCGCTCCGACGTGTACAGCCTCGGGCTGACCCTCTACGAGCTCCTGACCGACCACAAGCCCTTCGAGTCGGAAAGCGTGTACGAGACCCTCCGACGGGTGCAGGAGACCGACCCTCGGGCGCTGCGGCAGCTGAATCGCCGGATCGAGGAAGACCTCGAGACGATCGTCATGAAGGCGATCGCCAAGGACCCGCTCTCGCGTTACGCGGGGGCCCAGGAGTTCGCCGACGACTTGCAGGCCTACCTGCGGGGCGACGCCATCCGGGGCAAGCGCGAGAGCATGCACCGGAAGCTCGTGCGCCGCGTGCGGCGTCATCCGCTCGCGTTCGCGGCGGGCGCCGTGTTGGTCTTCGGGCTGGCGACGAGCGGGATCATCGCGAGGGGCGCGTCGCGGGACCGGCGTGTGACCGTCCTGACGACCCGGGTCGAAGAAGAACTCCGGGCGCGGCAGTGGACGGACGCGCGACTCCGCGGCGTCCAGGATCGGATCGCGGAGCTCGCGACAGTGGCGCCGGATCAGGCGGCCGCGTTCCGGGATCGCCTGCCCAAGGTCTTGGCCGCGTCGATCCGCTCCGCCGACCTCGCGCGGGCCCGGCTCGAGCTGGCTCTCCTCGAACGGCTGGATCCCGCCGAGGGGGCCCGCATGGCCGCGGAACTGCGGCAGCGGGAAACCATCTGGCCTCCCGTCTTCAAGCTGGAAGCGCCCTTCGCCGAGCTGAGCGCCGTCTTCGACCCGTCGAGGGTTCGGGTCCAGGGGACCGGCCTGCGCCGCAGCGGCGAGGGCCTGCTCTTGACCCGCAAGCCCTGCGAGGGCAACGTCGAACTGAAGGGGGAGTTCGACGGGGCCTGGAAGGAGGCGTCGAAGCTCGGACTGGCCTTCAACCCCGGGAATCCGTCGGGCTACCACTTCCTCCTGATGACGGTGGATGGCGACGCGGCGCCCACGTTCCAGGCCATGAAGGACGCGGACGGTCTCTACCGCCTCCAGATCCGCCGCGGAGACACGCTGCTTCGAGAGGATCTCGTGAAGAACGGCCTGATCGACCTCGACGCGCCGCTGCGGGTCATCGCCAAGCGGGAGGGAGATCTCCTGAAGTTCCAGGTGAACGATCTGACGGCGCTGGAGTTCCAGGACCCGTTCGCGCTGGGCCGGGGCCCGAAGGGCAGCTTCAGCGTGATCTGGCCCGCGGGGGCCGGCCTTCGCCGCCTGGTGGCGACGCACCAGGAGCTCCCGCCCAAGCCCAGCGGGCTGGAAGTGGGCGACGAGCTGTTCCTGCAGGGGAAGGCCGAGGAGGCTCTCGACCGCTACGCCGAAGCCGCGCGGGGGTCCGATGCCGAGGCCGTGCGTCTCGAGGCGCTCTACAAGCAGGGTCTCTGCAATCTTCAGCTCAACCGGGACGAGGAGGCCCGCAAGCTCTTCGAGGGGCTGGCCGCGGCGCTCGTCCAGGGCGCCGAGGGCGCGGCCAAGCGCTGGGCGTTCCTGGCCGACTGTCAGCTGCTCGTCCTCCACTTCCGGCAGAAAGACGGCATCGACCGCGCGGCCGCAATCCTGGACCGCCTGTCGACGTACGAATACACCTTCGACCGGCTGGCGCTGCTGCTGCCTCCCGACGTCCAGCGGCAGGTGCTCAGCAGGGTCGAGATCGGAAGCGTCGGCAGCAATTTCCACCGGCGGCCGGGAGACCACCTGGCGCGGACGGAGTTCGCGGTGCGCGCCTCCGAGCTCCTCGAGCCGCCGTCGCATCGCGGAGAGTGGAGCTATCACGGACTGATGCGCGCCTACATGATGGTGGGGCGCAACGACCTGGCGCTGCGCACCGCGGACAAAAGCTTCCGCACCTTCCGCTATGGGGGCGAAGTCCTCGACGACTACTGCTGGCTGCGCCGGCTCTCGGGAAAGGAGTCCGACGTCCGCGACGCGCTGGCTGCGATGGATCGGGGCCTCGCGACGGACCCGTCGCGCTACGTCGAGCGCGCGCGCATCCATATTGCCCTGAAGGATTGGACGGCCGCGGCGGCCGACCTCGAGGTGGTCTTCGCGAAAGTGACCGACTACGGCTCCTTCTCGGCCGCCTGCCTGATCCAGGGCTTCCTCCTCGAGCGGCAGGGCGCGGCGCCGGAGAAGATCGACGAGGCCTGGCGCCGCGGATTGATGAAGCGATGGAAGCCGCCCGCCAACGTCCGCGGCCCGGATGCGTACGATCCGTCCCGCTCGCCCATGGGCATGCCGATGCTCCACGACTGGATGCTCTCCTCGCTGACCGGGGAGATGTCGGATGCGGACGCGGAACGCCAGATCGGCGGCCTGATGGCGTTCGCCGGAAGGGACAATCCGGTCTTCAACAAGCTGATGCGGCCCTCGATGCTCCGTGCGGCGTGGCAGACGCCGCGGGGACGGGATGTCGCGCGGCACATCGCGTTCCGCGACATTTCCTTCGAGGACCTGGCCCGCTGGCCGCTCTATCTCGGGTGGATCTCCTTCATCCACGAGGTCTGCTTCAGCGCCTCCGAGCCGCTGTCGCCCGAGCAGGACGAGCTGGTGTGGAGAATGGCCGGCGAGATCTACGCGGCGTATCGGGAAGGGACGCTCACCGAGCGGTACTTCCTGCCCTTCGGCGCCATCGTGGCGGGAAATCCGAACGCTCCGGGCATGGGCTGGGCCGAGGTCGCGAAGCTCCTCGAGCGGAATCCGAAGCTCCGCGGCCCGCTGGCCTACATCTTCGGCCAGCGCTACGTGAAGAAGGGCGATTCGAAGACCGGACTGATGTTCTATAAGAGCGCGGCGGCCGATGCCGATCGCGATCCCGCCCAGCCGCTGCTCAAGAAACTGGCGCAGGCCGAGATCGACGCGCTCACGCCGAAGTAAGGATCCGGGATCCGCCTAGGAGAAATCGCTGAGGCTCCAGGTGTCCTGGTCCATCTTGCCGATGCCTCGGACGCGCAGCACGTAGTTGGCGGTGTTGCCGTCGCGGATCCGCTCGACCGCCATCAGCGTGAAGCAGGTCGGGCATTGGATGTTCTTGCCCGCGTCGTCGGTCCCGACCGTGAGGGCCTCCCCGCAGGGGCAGAAGACTTCCTGGAAGGAGGAGCGGGAGATCTTCATCGCCGGCGCGTCGACGTCCTCCTCCTCGACGAAGTCGGCCGTCGGGGGTTCGGCGGCCGGTTCCGGCTCCGGCTTGGGAGGCGGCGCGGCGGACTCGCTGCCTTTCGGGAGGAAGCGGGGGCGGATGATCGTGTTCTTCCCCTGCAGCGTGCGAACCTTCTCCATCGTGATCGTGCGGCCGCAGCGGGGGCAGACGGTTCCCTTGGCGTCGAAGGCCTTGAGGATTTCCACCCTCTCGCCGCATTCACAGGTCAGGCCGGGCAGGGGCGTCGGGGTTCTCCCTCCCGGCAGAGGGGTCGGGTTTCGTCCGCCGGGCAGCGTCCCCGGCAGGGGCGTCGGGGTCCGCAACTCCACCTTGATCTGCCGGTCGCAGACGCGGCACTGAGTGACGCTCCCGATGGTCCCGCTGCGCACCATGATCCGCTCGCCGCAGAGGCACGTGAAGGCCTGCGTGCCCGAGATCAGCTGCACCACCTGCATCGAGGGCGTCGCCGGCTTGGGACGGGCGGGGGCGGCGGACGACAGCTTGAGGATCCGGTCGCTCTCGCGGGTTTTTCGACCCGCGGGCTTTTCGACGACCATTTCCTTGCCGCAGCCCGGGCAGCGGTTCCGTCCCGCGGCCTCGGTCGGCGTGACGGCGCGGCGGTAGCCGCAGGCGCAGTGGAGCTGAAGCATGACCTCCGGGGTCCGGCGCGCCTCGGGGGCGGCGACTCTGCGGCTGCTCTCCCGGGCCTTCGAGGCCGGGGGTTTCTCGACCATCATGTCCCGCCCGCAGCCGGGGCAGCGATTGCGCTCGGCCGCCTCGGCGGCGCTCACCGCCCGGCGGTAGCCGCAGGCGCAGTGGACCTGCAGCGGGGTCTCGGAGCGTTTGCGGGCCATGGAGACCGCGACGGGGGCGGGCTTGCCGGTCCGGGGATCCTTGCCCCAGCCGACCGTGAAGGACCCGCCGCATTTCCTGCAGACCGTGGGCCTGCCGAACATGCGGGCGTCCATGGAGACCCGGGCGCCGCAGGGGCAGCTGATCGAATACTGCGTCCGGCCGTCCTGCTTCTGTCCCATTGCTAAGCAGCCATGCTCCGTCAATAAGTGTACCTCACGGAAGCGGAGGTAGGGGGCGGGACGACGGATCGTGATTCGGACCCGATCAGGGGCGGCGGTCGGACTTGAGCAGGCCGTGCAGGTAGGCGGCGTAGGTGCTCTTGCCCATGGACTCGGCCGCCGCGCGCACTTCCTGTTCCCCGATCCATCCGTTCTGCCAGGCGATCTCCTCGAGGCAGGCGACCTTCAAGCCCTGGCGTTCCTCGATCGCTTCGATGAACGTGCCGGCCTCGATGAGGCTTCGGGGCGTTCCGGTGTCGAGCCAGGCGATCCCGCGGCCCATCATCGAGACCTGCAGCGTCTCCCGGCTCAGGTACTGGCGGTTGAGGTCGGTGATTTCGAGCTCGCCCCGCGCGCTGGGGCGCAGGGAGGCCGCCACGGAGCAGACTTCCTTGTCGTAGAAGTACAGGCCCGGCACCGCGTAATTGCTGCGCGGCGCCTTGGGCTTCTCCTCGATGCTCAGCGCCTTGCCGGCCGCGTCGAACTCGACGACGCCGTAGCGTTCCGGGTCGCGCACGCGGTAGGCGAAGATCCGTGCCCCCCTCTGCAGCTTGGCCGCTTCCTGGATCGTCTCCGTCAGGCCGTGCCCGTAGAAGAGGTTGTCGCCGAGGATCAGGCAGGCGGGTCCCCCGGCGAGGAACTCCCGGCCGATGAGGAAGGCCTGGGCGAGCCCTTCCGGGCGGGGCTGCTCCGCGTACGAGAAGGTCATCCCCAGCGAGCGCCCGTCGCCGAGCAGGTTCCGGAAGGCCGGAAGGTCGTGGGGCGTGGAGATGATCAGGACCTCGCGGAGCCCCGCGAGCATGAGCACGCTCAGCGGGTAGTAGATCATCGGCTTGTCGTAGACGGGCAGGAGCTGCTTCGAGACCACGCGGGTCAGGGGATGGAGCCGCGTCCCGGCGCCGCCCGCGAGAATGATGCCTTTCATCGCGGCGCCTTGAGGGACGGGAAGCGCGTTTCCAGCGCATCGAGCTGATCGTCGATGTCCTTCAGCTGGCGCCGCCAGGCGGCGGCGTCCGGCACGTCCTTCTCGACGGCGACGCAGAGCTTGCGGGCGTCGCGCAGCTTCGTCGCGGCGGCGAGGGCCGCCTCCTCGCAGAGGGTCCCCGCCTGCAGCAGCGCCCGGGGCGCGCGGAGGCGCTCTTGCAGGAGCTCCGCCTGCTTCGTGAGATCGCGCTGCGCCGCCAGCCGCTGCTCCAGCAGTTGAGAGTCCGAGGGATGGTTCTGCCAGCGGACGCAGAGATTGCGGGCCTGGCCGAGCTTGTGCAGCGCGGCGTCGAGCTTCGTCCCGACGGCGGCGAGCTCCGCGCCCCGCGGCAGCGGATCCTTCGACTCGGGGGAGGGGAGCTCCCGGAGCTGCGCCTCCGCGTCGCGGAGCAGCTCGGAGGCCGTCTCCAGGTCCTTTTCGAAGGTCGGCGCGTCGACCAGGATCTTCTCCTCCTTCGAGCGCGCGTCCCGGATCGAGTGGAAGAGCAGGACGCTTTCGACCGCGGCGAAGAGGAGCACCGCGATGACGGCGAGGTTGAGGAGCTTGAAGGAGCGCCGGTCCCGCTCGCCGACCGGGTCGGGCACGCCGCAGGAGGGCGAGCACATGAGCCCTTCGGTGGTCTCCTCGGCGCAGAGGGAGCAGATCGGATTCCGGCACTTCACGCAGCGGACGATCGCGGAGGTGTCGGGGTGGAAGAAGCAGCTGCTCGAGATCGTTCCGCGCGCGGTCGCGGGGATGACGACGGGCTGCGCCCCGGAACTGCCTTTCCGGGCGGTGGGCGCGTGGACGGCGGGTCGGTCCGCCTGGTGCGCGCGCATCGTGATCGACGGCTCGGAGAGCGCCGCGCGCGAGGTCGCGGCGGCGGGCTCGCCGCGCGTCTGCACGATCTCGGAGACTTCATCGAGGACGCTTCCGGCGGCCGGCGCCTTCCTCCCCATGGCCGGGATGGCGCTCGCCGAGGGCGCGTTGAGCGCGTTCATGCAGTCTGGGGAGCAGTAGGAGATGCCGTCCACGCTCAGCATGCAGAGCCGGCAGATGGGGCGGTCGCAGTTGGCGCAGGTTCCGAGCGCCTTATCGGAGGGGTGTAGAAAGCAGGTTGCCTGGCTCACGAGGGTAAATCCTAGTCTCCGTAGGGCCGAATGTACAGACGATACAGTGATGGGCCCCGCGGGTCACTGCCGTGCTCCCCACCCCGGACGACCGGGCGTCCTAGCTCGCGCCGCGTCCGCCAAGGACGGCGGGAACGGTCTTGAGCAGGATCTTGAAATCCAGCCCCAGCGTCCAGTTGTCGATGTACTGCAGATCGAGCTCCATCCACTGCTGGAAGTTGATGCTGTTGCGTCCGGAGATCTGCCAGAGGCAGGTCAGGCCGGGCCGGATGCTGAGACGCCGGCGCGCCCAGAACTCGTACTTCTCGACCTCGGAGGGGACCGGGGGACGGGGACCGACGAGGCTCATGTCTCCCCTGAGGACGTTCCACATCTGGGGGAGCTCGTCGAGGCTGAACTTCCGGAGGAAGCGGCCGACTCTCGTCACGCGCGGGTCGTTCTTGATCTTGAACACCGGACCGTCCATCTCGTTGAGGTGCTTCAGTTCGTCCTTGCGGCGGTCGGCGTCGACGACCATCGAGCGGAACTTGTAGAAGCAGAAGCGCCGCCCGTTCATGCCCACCCGCTCCTGCCGGAAGAAGACGGGGCCCTTGGAGGTCAGCTTGAGCACCACGGCGATCAGCGCGTAGAGCCAGGAGAAGCTCAGGAGGAAGAGGGACGAGAAGACGATGTCCATCGCCCGCTTGGTCATCATCGAGGCGTCCTCGGCCGGCGTCGCCGAGAAGGTCAGCATCGGGTAGCCGTCCATGTCCTCGACCTCCATCCGGGCGATCCGGTGGGGGAAGTCGAGCGCCAGGCGCGTCTTGACGCCGACCTGCTCGCACTCCATCAGGACCGGCTCGACGCTGGCGAGGCGGTCGGGCGGGACGGTGACGACCACTTCGTCGACGACGTACTCGCAGAGCACGCGGCGGATGCTCGCCGTGTTGCCCAGGATCTTCTCCTTCGGGGTCGTGTCCCCGGGCGGGAGGTCGTCCACCGAAATGTAGCCCGCCAGGCGGTGGCCCCACTGCGGGTTGGACGCGATGCGCTCCGAATGCGCCTGGGCCCCCGGCCCGGTGCCCACGATCAGGACCGAGCGCGTGTTCAGACCCCGGGCGCGAAGCGCGTGAGCCGTCGTCCGCAGAGCGACCCGGAGCAGCACCAGGGCGCTGACGTTGACCGCCGAGAACGCGAAGAGGAAGGGGCGGGAGATGTGGCTGGCCTTCATCAAGCCGACGAAGGCGAAGAGGGCCACCCCGCCCAGGATCGCCGCCCGGGAGACCTGCCACAGGTCCTGGGCGATCGGCTTGGTCCGATGGGACTGGTACGTGCCGCTCCACTGCAGGAACATGGCCCAGACGGGGACGATGAAGAGCAGCAGCCAGAGATAGTTCTCGATCGGCAGCAGCATCTGGAACGTCCCGATCGGCGCGGCGGCGTCGATGAGTCCAAACGCGGCGAAGAAGGACGACAGGGTGACGATGAGGTCGGCCGTGAAGATAGTGGTAGCTACGGCGCGCGAGTGACTCTTCAGCATCGGTACCCCTCCCTAGCCATCGACACCCTATGGGCTCTAGGACCCATATGGGCGGACTTCGTTACGCCCATGTATAATCTAATTCTTTAGTGAACACAAGAGGAGAATGGTCAAGATTCGGCAAATGAACCATGAACCACACCGCGCTAGTTTCGCGAGAACGGCGGTCGCCGGGTTTTGAACTTGACTGAGGAGCGATTTCTTGTACCCTAGTCCAATCGTTTCTCCCAAGGCGCCTCGCCGAGGCGTGGGACCCCGATCGGGGCGGCCAGGACCTGAACCATCACTCGAACGAAAGCGAGTCATCGCGTGACGCGTCGCGAGGTAGCTCCCGGCGGCGGAAACGCCGCTCCGCGAATTCTATCGCTCGCGGCTGTCGCGCTCGTCGCGGGTTGCGCCTCCGGCTACGACGTCGTCGACCAGCGCGTCCCGACGCCGCCTCCGCCCCGTCCCTACAGCTCCGCCGAATCGCTCAAGCAGTTCGACGCCGCCCCGCACGAGGCGTACCGGCTCGGCGCCGGCGATCAGGTCAACGTCCAGGTCTGGGAGAAGCCGGAACTCTCCGGCATGCAGTACGTCGGCCCCGACGGCGCCCTCACGGTGCCGCTCGTGGGAACGGTTTCGGTGGCGGGCCTGACCCGCGAGGACGCCGCGAAGGCCATCCGCGAGCCGCTCGCCAAGCTCTACACCGGCGTCAGCGTCACCCTGCGGGTCGAACAGTACCAGGCGAACCGCGTGACGGTCGTGGGGAAGGTCAAGACCCCGGGCGTCTACCGCTTCGAGAACGCGCCGTCGCTCCTCGAGGTGATCGCCAAGGCGGGCGGTCTCAGCACCGAGCCCCCACAGGTGAACCTGACCCATTGCGCCGTCATCCGGGGCCGGGACCGAATCGCGTGGATCGATCTCAGCAGCCTGATCGACGGAAGGGACGTTAACCTGAATCTTCGTCTGAAGCCGGAGGACCTGGTCCTCGTGCCGGAGGACGCCGACATCCCGGTCTACGTGCTGGGGCAGGTCGCGAAGCCGGGGCCGATCCGCTGGACGCGCGGCATGTCCTTCGTGGACGCGCTCGCCCAGGCGGGAGGCACGACCCGCGACAGTTCGCAGTCGTCCATCTACCTGGTGCGCCCCAGAGAGGGGAAGCGCTACATCATCTCGCTGGGCGACATCCTGGGGCCGGAGAGGGGCACCAACGTCGCGCTGGAGAGGGGCGACATCATCTACGTGCCGACGAACTTCCTGGCCGACGTGGGCTACCTCCTGGAGAAACTCAACATCTGGAGCTGGGTGTTCGTTGGGACGTCGGTGCGGAACTCGAACCAATGACGGGAGAGCGGTTGAGCTCGCAAACGTATGTCAGCTGAAGACGAACCTAGCGATACGTTCATCCTCTCCGACGAACCCGAGACGGGGGGGAAGAAGTCCTTCAAGCGTCAGAGGCGCATCAACGTCCTCAAGAGCTTCCTCCGCCACAAGCGCATCGCGCTGTTGACCGTCCTCGTCGTGATCCTCATCGGCGAGCCGATCCTGTACTTCCGCTCCGTCCGCCCGGTCTATCGCTCGGAAGCCGTCCTGGTGGTCGCCCCGATCATGCTCAAGAACGTGATCGAGGACCGCGAGTTCCAGGTGCCCCGTTACGACGAGTTCGTGAACGAGCAAGTGGCGCTGCTCGGACGGGAGGAAGTGGCCCTGGCGGCCCTCGACCGCATGAAGGAGGAGAAGACGTCCTGGATGCGGCCCGAGGAGACTCCGCGGGCGGCGGCCGCGCGCTTGAGCGCCTCCCTGATCGTGAAGCGCATCCCCGACAGCACCTACATCTCCATCGCGATGGAGTCGAACAGCCCCCAAGGCCTGGCCCCGACCGTCAATGCGGTCGTCGACGCCTACCTCGCGGCCGTCAAGGGGAAGGGCTTCTACGGTCAGCAGGTCCCGGAGGAGACCCTGCAGCTGCGCAAGGCGGAGCTGCAGGAGGACATCAAGAAGAAGACGAGCCAGCTCTCCGCCTGGATGAAGGAACTCGGCGTGCCCGGCTTCGACAAGCCGCTCGAGACGGTCTCGCCGGAAAACAAGGCCTGGCTCGAGGCCCGTACGCACCTCATGGACTCCGAGGCGAAGTTCGAGGCCCTCAAGAACCGCAGCGAGACGATGCGCCGCTCCGACCTCGCCGGCGAGGCGCGCGACCTTCTGGTGACCGACCCGGAGATGGTGAGCCTGAAGGCGGTCCTCCTGCCCAAGAAGAACGATCTGAAGGCGAAGGTGATGGGCCTCACGCCCGAGCACCAGGGGCGCCAGGAGTTCGAGCGCCTCATCGCCGAGATCAACGCCGACCTGGAGCGCTCGGAGAAGCTGGCGCTGGAGCGGATCCGCGCGGGACTGATCCAGCGTCGCGACCTGAAGCTGAAGGACGAGCTCGACCTCGCCGCCGCCGAGGTGGAACAGGGACGCCGGCTCGAGAAGACGCTGGCCCAGGAGACGCAGGCCCAGGCCGGCAAGATCGCCAAGTTCAACAGCATGTACTACGAGGCCGCGAACGTGAGGCAGGACGTGGAGCGCCTCAACCGCCAGCTGGCGGCCCTCGAGGACCGCATCGACTCGATGCGCCTGGAGGCGCAGCGGCCCGGCATCGTGACCCTGGTTTCTCCCGCGCAGACGCCGGAGAAGCCGATCCAGCGCCCCATGGCCGCCCTCATCGCCCTCTTCGTCGTCATGGCCCTCGTCATGGCCCTGGCGGTCCCCAGCATCGTGGACGCCGCGGACCACCGGGTGCAAAGTCCGGTGGACGTCGAGGCCGTCATCGACGCGCGGCCTCTGGGCTGGGTGCTCGAACGGAATTCGAAGACGCAGAACTTCGTGGACGACCAGCTGCGCCGCATCGCTCTCTCGCTCGACCGGCAGCAGCGCATGCACCAGCGCGGGCAGATCGCCTTCATGTCGCTCCGCCCCGGCGGCGGCACGACGCAGCTCGTGCTGGACCTCGCCCGCGAGCTGCGGGCCATCGGCTCGAGGGTCGTGGTGGTCGAGGCGAACGCCCTGCACCCCGACGGGCGCTACTTCGCCCCGAAGGGCCACCCCGGCCTGATCGGCGCCCTGAGCCAGCGCAACCGCGTCGAGGACGTCATCCTCCCGCCGCGCGACCTCCTGACCTACCGGATTCCCATCGGTCACTCGGAAGGGGGCTCGCTGCTCCCGAACTCCCGGAACATCCGCGCGGTCATCCATCACCTGGCGGGACTCTACGACATCATCCTCATCGACGCTCCTCCGCTCTTCTTCTCGTCGGACGCGGAGCTGATCACGAACTGCGCGCAGGGCGTGATCCTCGTCGTCGAGGCCGGCAAGGTCGTCACCGGGGAAGTGAAGCGTGCGATGGATATCGTCCACGAGATCGGACCGCTCATGGTCGAGGTCGTCGTGAATCGCGTGCGGGATTTCCGCGGCCACGGCTACTACTCCGACTTGGTCAAGCAATATGAATCTGCCGGAAAGGCCCGCTCCTCCTCCTAGCGGAGGGGAGACCGAGATTCCTTCCCGGCCCGCGACCCCCGAACCCACGAGTCTTCTTCTCTTCGGGGTCCCCTTCCATGACGTCACGGAAGACGAGACCCTGCAGTGGGTCGTGGACCGGGCGAAGGCGGGCAAGCCCTGCCACGTCGTGACCTCGAACCTGGACTTCATGCTCCAGGCCTGGCGCGATCCCGAGATGCACCGCATCCACCTGGAAGCGGACCTCGTGATCGCCGACGGCTGGCCGCCCGTCCTCTTTTCTCGCTTCTTCGGCCCGCCCCTGCGGGCGCGGGTGGCGGGGAGCGACATCGTCCCGAGGCTCGGGGCGACGGCGCAGGAGCACCAGCTGTCCCTCTTCGCCCTGGGCGGAGCGCCCGGGGTGGGGGAGAAGGCCATGGGCATTTTGAAGGAGCGCTTCCCGGGCCTGCGCGTCGCGGGCTGCGCCAGCCCTCCGAAGGCCACGCTGCTCGAGATGGACCACGAGGGGCTCCGGCAAACCCTGGCCGGCGCCCGGCCCGACGTCCTGCTGGTCGCCTTCGGCGCGCCCAAGCAGGAGAAGTGGATCCGGATGAACGCGGAGTCGATTCGGGTGCCGGTGTCCATCGGCGTCGGCGGGTCGCTCGACTTTATCGCGGGCGCTCAGCACCGGGCCCCCGTGTTCTTCCGGAAGGTCGGCCTGGAATGGCTCTGGCGCCTGGCGCTGCAGCCCCGCCGGCTCTTCGGCCGCTACTTCTCGAACATTCTCTTCCTGATCCTGATGTTGAGCCGGCTCACGCTCGCCCGGCTGCTGCCCGCGGGGCGCTGCCGCTGGGTGCCGTCGGAAACGGAGCTTGCTCCGGCCGCGCTGCTGCGGCTTTGTCCGATGGCGAAGGCCCCCGACGCTGCGGTATTCTTGAAGGAGGCAGAGCGGGTGGTCGGCGCACGCCCGGCGGTGCTGGACCTGGCGGGACTTTCCTGGCTGAACAGCCTGGAGCTCGGCGTCCTGGTCCGCCTGGCGCGCGCCGCCCGGAGCGGCGGCCGCGTCCTCTCGCTGGCCGGGGTGTCCGGGCGCGTGGCGCGCCTTCTCCGGATCCTGCGCCTCGACCGATACCTGGAGCTGCCGTCGACGACCGAGGAGTGGCGGCGGCGCCAGAAGGAGCTGGACGCGCCGACCGAGGAGCGGTCCGCGCGCTGGATCCCGGAGGAGGGGGGCGCGACCCTGCTGCTGCCGGAGCAGTTCGAGCGCGGGGAAGCGGAACGGGCGGCCGGGGAACTCGACCGGCGCTGCGGCGACGGCGTTCGGGCGCTGCGGGTGGACGGCCGGAGGCTGGCCTACATCGACAGCTCCGGCCTGCGCTTTCTCCGCCTTGCCTGGAGCCACATGGGGAGGCGGCCGGGAGCGTCGATCCGTCTGCTGTCCTTCCCGGAGTCCGCCCTGCGGGCCGTGGCGCGCGAGGGGCTCGATTTCCTTCCCTCGGAAGGGAGCCGTCCGGGATGAATCCGGCGTGCTTCGGAATTTGGGCTTGACTCCTTGGGGCGAATCGGAAGAATCAGTCGGTCCGCGCCTCGGATTCGAGCCGTCGGAGATCTCTGAGCGCGAGAAGGCGTCGTCAGGGACTCCGGCAGGGTGATGCAAGAAGGGAGTTCCTTGTCGGACGACGCAGCCCTCGCGGTTCCGGAGCCCGCTGCCAAGCCCTCGCTCCGCAGCCTGGCCCTCCGGGGGGCGGTCTGGACCCTGGCGGGCGACGGCGGGTCCCAGCTGCTGCGCTTCATCTCCAACCTGGTTTTGACGCGCCTCCTGGTCCCTGATGCCTTCGGCATCATGCTCATCATCTCGGTGGTCCAGCAGGGCCTGTCGATGTTCTCGGACGTGGGCATCCATCCGGCGATCGTGCAGCATAAACGGGGGGACGATCCGACCTTCCTGGACACCGCCTGGACGATCCAGGCCTTCCGGGGCGTGGGCCTCTGGTTGGTCACCTGCCTGATCGCCTGGCCCGCGGTGCTCTACAGCAAACAGCCTGCCCTTCTATACTTACTGCCGGTGGCGGGGCTGAGCACGATCACGGACGGCCTGCTCTCCACCAAGTTCATCGTGCTCGACCGGCACCTCTCGCTCGGGAAGCTGACCCTGCTCAGTTTCGGGTCGGCCGCCTTCTCGCTGGCGGTCAAAATCGCCTGGGCGTGGGCGTCGCCGACGGTCTGGGCGTTGATCGCCGGCGGACTGTCACAGTCGCTGTTCCGCACGGTTCTAAGCCACGCGATCCTGCCGGGCGCGGCGAATCGGTTCCGCTGGGACAAGGAATGCGCGCGCGAGTTGATGTCCTTCGGCCGCTGGATCTTCATGTCCACGCTGCTGACCTTCATCGCAATGCAGCTGGACAAGATCCTCTTCGTCAAGTACATCCCGCTGGCGATGCTCGGCATCTATTACAACGGGTCCACGATCTGCAGGATCCCGGCGGACACGGTCCAGAGGATCATGGCGGGGGTGGCGTTCCCGGCCTTCAGCCGCCTGAAGGATCGGCAGGGGGATTTCTCGTCCGCCTACCGGCGCATCCGCGCTCCGCTGCTGGTGGGGAGCGGCGCCATCTTTGCGGCCCTCACGCTGGGCGGCCCTCTGGTCGCTCTGATCCTCTACCCGGCGATCTATCAGGACGCCGGCTGGATCATCCAGATCATCGCAGTGTCGTGCTGGTTCCAGGCGCTCGAATACACCAACGTGACGACGCTCCTGGCGTTCGGTCAGCCCAAGTGGATGGCCGCCGGGAATTTCGTGAAAATCGTCGCCATGGCGGGGGTCTTGCCGTTAGCCTTTCATTATTGGGGATTCCCGGGTGCGCTCGTGGGGATGGCGCTCGTGGAGGTTCCCAAGTATCTTTTTGAGGCATGGCAGGTTCGACGCAACGGCCTGAGCGGCTGGGGAGTGGAGCTCGCGACGACGGGCGCCGTGCTGGCCTCGGCGGCCTGCGCGTTCCACCTCCACGTCCGGGCGGCATGGGATCAGCCCCGGACGAAGTTCCTGGTGGCCGGCGCCTGCTTCGCGCTCATCTGGACGCCGTTCCTGCTCTGGGCCCGGAAGGTCGTCAAGCAGGACGTCGCGGCGACCCTGAGGACGGAAGGGGCGGGTGCCTCCTGAGGGCGCCTGCATCTAGGGGAGGGATGGTGGACAGGCGTCCGCCGCGTGCATGAGGGCTACGGTCTACGTCGCGCTCCTCGGCTGGCCGCTGCTGGTGCTGGTGCTCTTCTCGCTGCTTGGGCCGCGCCGCGCCGTCATCGCCTCGATGATCCTGGGCTGGCTCTTCCTCCCCATTGCCAGCCTGAAGATCGCCTCGGGCATTCCCGAGTACAACAAGATCACGGCGACCTGCTTCGCGACGCTCCTGGGGATCGTCGTCTTCGACCTGCGGCGACTGATGTCCTTCCGCCCCCGCTGGGCCGACCTGCCGATGGCGGTCTGGTGCCTCAGCCCCTTCGCATCATCGGTGACCAACGACCTGGGAGCCTACGACGGGGTCACGGCGATCTATTACCAGGCCGTGGAATGGGGGCTGCCGTACCTCTTCGGCCGACTCTACTGCTCGAATCTTCGGGGCATGGGACTGCTGGCCTTCGGGGTCTTCCTCGGAGGCCTGATCTACATTCCCTTCTGCCTCTTCGAAATCCGCATGAGCCCCCAGCTCCATACCTGGGTCTACGGGTTCCACCAGCACTTTTTCAACCAGTCGTACCGCTTCGGGGGCTGGAGGCCGACCGTCTTCATGCACCACGGCATCATGGTCGGGCTGTGGATGGCCATGGCGTCCCTGGCGGGCATCTGGCTCTGGATGAACGGGATCGTGCGCTCGCTGTTCCGGATCCCGCTTCCATGGTTCCTGGGTCCGCTGCTGATCACGACCGTGATGTGCAAGGCGCTCGGCGGCCTGGTGCTGCTCGTGATCGGGCTCGGGGTGCTGATGGCGATGCGCTGGGGGGCGCCGAGGGCGGCGATTCTCACGCTGGCGCTCTTCGCCCCGCTGTATTGCGCGATCCGCATCCCGAAAGTCTGGTCGGGTTCCGAGCTCACCGACGTGTCGGCGGTCGTCAGCACGGAACGGGCCAGTTCCCTCAAGTTCCGGATGATGAACGAGGACATGCTCCTCGAGCGCGCGAAGATGCGGCCGCTCTTCGGATGGGCCCGCTGGGGGCGCGCGCGGGTGCGCGACGACGTGGGCCGCGACATCTCGATCACGGACGGTTTGTGGATCATCGTGTTCGGGAACCAGGGGCTCGTCGGGCTCTTCGCGATGATGGGCGTGTTCCTCGTCCCGTTGGCGGGCTTCTGGAAGGCGATCCGACCCTCCGCGTGGAAACACCGCCTGGTCGCGCCCGCGGCGTCCATGTGCGTCATGGTGCTCCTCTTCCTGGTGGACAACGTCTTCAACGACATGAACCACCCGGCGTACATGCTGGCCGTCGGAGGGCTGGCCTGCCTCACGGCCAACGTGGTCCGCAAGCCCCGTCCTGACCTGGCCCCTCCGGCGCCGGCCGAGAAAGTTCAATGGATTCCCCAATCCTGATCGTGATCGTGAACTACCGGACCGCCGACCTCGCCGTCGAGTGTCTCCGGTCCATTCACGCCGAGGCCGGCGACCCCGCGGTCGCCCGCGTCGCGGTGGTGGACAATCATTCCGCCGACGGATCGGTCGAGCGGCTCCGCGCGGCGATCGCGCAGAACGGCTGGGCCCGCTGGGCCGAGGTGATCGCGTCGGAGCGCAACGGCGGCTTTGCCGCGGGGAACAACCTGGCGATCCGCGTGGAACTGGCCCGGCCGCCCGCGGAGAGGGCGAGCCTGGTCCTGCTCCTCAATCCCGACACGGTGCTGCGTCCGGGGGCGCTCCGCGAACTCCTGAGCTTCATGAAGGAGCATCCCGAGGTCGGCATCGCCGGCAGCCGGATCGAGGACGTCGAGGGCCGGGCGCAGGGATCGGCGCGGCGCTTTCCCTCGCCGCTGGGCGAGCTCGAATCCGCCGCGAGGCTCGGGCCCCTGACGCGCCTGCTCCGCCGCCACACCGTGCCGATGAGGGAAGGCGAGCGGCCCATGCGCTGCGACTGGGTTTCCGGCGCGGCCATGATGATCCGCAGCGACGTGTTCGCGAAGATCGGGCTCCTCGACGAGGGCTACTTCCTCTACTTCGAAGAGGTCGACTTCTGCCACCGCGCCGCGGCGGCCGGCTGGCAGATCTGGTTCGTCCCGGGCTCCCGCGTCGTCCACTACGAAGGCGCATCGACCGGCATCCGGAACCGGAGGAGGCGGCGGCCGGGGTACTGGTATGAGTCGCGGCGCCGCTTCTTCATCAAGCTCCAGGGCCCGCTGCGCTGGCTGCTGGCGGACTGCTGCTGGGCCGCCGGACGTCTGATCTGGACCGCCCAGAAGCTCTCCGGCTTCGTTCCCTGCCGGGACGGCGATCCCCTGGGATTCGCGGCCGACCTGATCGGCGGCGACTGGAAGGCGTGGACCAGCGGGCGCTGGCGCACGCTCCGCGAGATCCCGGCGCCCGAGATCGGGGCAGGCTCTGCCGTCCCGAGCTTCCCGCGGAGCGCCGCGGAGGCGAACAAGCCGGGGGTGAGCCCGTGAGCGCGCCGGCCCCGTCGCTCCGCGTGGGATACCTGGTCAACCGGTATCCCGCCGTCAGCCACACGTTCATCCGACGCGAGATCGCGGGCGTCGTCGCCTCCGGGATCGACGTGAAGCGCTACTCGGTCCGGCCCACGGACGCGTCCGAGATCGTCGACGAGGCGGACCGCGCGGAGCGGGAGAAGACGGCCGTCCTCCTGCAGGGGGGGGTCGCGGGCCTGTTCGGCGCGCTCGTCCTGGCCGCGCTCGGCCGGCCCGTCCGCTTCCTGCGAGCCTTGTGCCAGGCATGGTCGATCGGCGGCCGCTCCGACCGCGGCCGCCTGCGCCACCTCGCGTACCTCGCCGAGGCCTGCCTGCTCCGCCGCTGGCTCGCCCGCGACGCGGTGACCCACCTGCACGCGCACTTCGGCACGAATCCCGCGACGGTGGCCTACCTGTGCCGCCTCCTCGGCGGACCGCCGTACAGCTTCACCGTGCACGGGCCCGAGGAGTTCGACCGGCCCGAGGCCCTCGCGCTCCGGGAGAAGATCCGCCACGCGGAGTTCGTGGTGGCCATCAGCGACTACGGCCGCAGCCAGCTGATGCGCTGGACCCCGACGGCGTCCTGGTCCAAGCTCCACGGCGTCCGCTGCGGGGTCGACGCGCAGTTTCTCAACGGGGCCCCGTCACCGACGCCCGAGCGTCCGAGGCTCGACTGCGTGGGCCGCCTCTGCGAAGACAAGGGTCAACTGCTCCTGGAGGAGGCGGCGGGCCGTCTCTCGCGTGAAGGCATGTCCTTCGAGTTGGTCTTCGTCGGCGACGGCGGATTGCGCCCGGAGATCGAGGCGAAGATCCGCTCGCTGGGCCTTGAGGGCAAGATCCAGGTGCGGGGCTGGATGGACGGCGCGGGCGTGCGGCGCGAGGTGATCGATTCGCGGGCCCTCGTTCTGCCCAGCTTCGCCGAAGGACTGCCGGTCGTGATCATGGAAGCGCTCGCGCTGGGCCGCCCGGTCCTCAGCACCTACGTGGCCGGGATCCCGGAGCTCGTGAAGCCCGGCGTCACCGGCTGGCTCGTGCCCGCGGGCTCGATCGACGCGCTGGTGGAGTCGATCCGCGAAGTCCTGCAGGCGCCGCGGGAGCGGCTCGACGCTCTCGGGCGGGCGGGCCAGGAAGCCGTGAAGGCCCGCCACGACGCCCAGAAGGAGTCCGCGCGCCTGGCCGATCTGTTCCGCCTCGGGGCGGGGAGCCGCGAGGCCTGATGACCAGAGCGATGCTCGAAGGGATCCTGATGGGGGTCGCGTCGCTCGTGAGCGTCCCCATCGTCATCTTCTTCCTGGAGTGTGTCGCGGCCCTCTGGCCGCGGCGGATGCCGGCGGGGCAGGCGACCCCGGCGACCGAGAAACCGCTTGCGGTGCTCATCCCCGCGCACAACGAAGAGGCCGGCATCGCTGAAACCGTCCGCGGCATCCGCGCGCAGGCGAAGCCCGGCGACCGCGTGCTCGTCGTGGCGGACAATTGCAGCGACGCCACGGCCGAGAAGGCGAGGGCGGAAGGGGCGGAGGTCCTGGAGCGCCGCGACCCGGAGCGGCGCGGCAAAGGCTACGCGCTCTCCTTCGGGCTCAAGCATCTCGGCGCGGCTCCGCCGGACGTCGTGGTCTTCGTGGACGCGGACACCCGCGTCGAGCCGGGCTCGCTCGACGCGCTGCGGCGCAGCGCCTCCTCGGAGCGGCGGCCCGTGCAGGCGGTCAACCTCCTGGACCCGCCGCCCGGCGCGCGCGGCACGCAGTACGTCTCGGCCTTCGCGTTCCTCACCAAGAACAAGGTCCGCCCGACGGGCCTGTCCCGCCTGGGCATCCCCTGCCACCTGCTGGGGACCGGGATGGCGATCCCCTGGGAGTTGATCGACGTCGACCGGCTCGCGACGGGCAACATCGTCGAAGACATGCAGATGGGGATCGACCTCTCGATCGCCGGCACGCCGCCGCGCTTCTGCTTCGACGCGACCGTCAAGGGGAGCTTCCCCGATGCCGCGAAGGCGGCGCTCGTCCAGCGGACCCGCTGGGAGCACGGCCACCTCTTCACGATCCTGACGCAGTGCCCGCGCCTGGCCTGGCAGGCGCTGCGGCGGGGGAGGCCCTGGCTGCTGGGCATGGCCCTCGATCTCGCGGTGCCGCCGCTGGCCCTCCTATGCCTGCTCTGGATCCTCGTCGCCGGCGGGGCGGCCTTCGTCGCGCTGCGCATCGGGCATCCGCAAACCGCCTTCATCTCCGCAGGATCGGGAGGGCTGCTCTTCCTGGCGGTCTTCCTGGCCTGGGTGCGCCACGGACGGCGCCATGTGCCGGGCCACGTCCTCCTCTTCGCGCCGGTCTACGTCCTGTGGAAGATCCCGGTCTACGCCGGCTTCCTGTTCCGCCGCCAGAAGGAGTGGGTCCGAACGGAGCGGAAGGACGAATCGGGGGTCCTGAAGAAACCGACCCCGCCCACGGGGACGGTTTAAGCCGAGGGAGACTCGGCCGTCGCTCGAGCGGCGACGTTACACGGTCCCGGCCTGCTTGTGCTCGATGAGCGTCATCGGCTTGCCGCGCCAGCGGCGAACGTAGTAGGCCATCATCCCCGCGAATCCCGGGAACTTGGCGAGCACCGTGAAGATCGCGTACGCGCGGGCATCGCGTCCCGACCAGCCGCGGCGCCGTCCGTTCCCGTAGATGCGCAGCGCGAGAAGCGGGTAGAGGAGCAGCAGGGCGGCGCTGAGGCCGCGCGTCGGCCAGGCGGAGACGAGGATGAGCAGCGGCAGCAGGAGGCCCCAGAACCAGAGCCGATGGCAGTCGCGGACCGCGTGGCGGTCTTCGCTGCTGCCGTGCAGGGCCGCGCCCTGCGCGTAGGCGTGCCCTCCGCGCCGCGCGCGCTGCCACCACTGCGAGAAGCGCATCATCGCGGCGTCGTGCCGGGCCATGTCGGCGTCCAGGAAGGCAATCTTGCCGCCCTGGCGCCGCAGGCGCAGGCAGAGCTCGTCCTCCTCGCCCGCGACGACGTCCGAGCGGAAGCCCCCGACCGTGCGGAAGGGTTCCGCCCGGGCCATGAAGATGCCGCCGCAGCCGGGGATCTCGCCGGGGACTTTTTGCCACTCGAGGGCGCAGAGGCGGTTGTAGACGCTCGCCTCCGGGTTCTTCTCCAGGAGCCGGCCGCAGACGATCACGAACTCCGGCTTCGCTCCCAGTTCGGCGACGCCGCGGTCGAGCCAGCCGGGGACGATCTCGGTGTCGCCGTCGACGAACTGGACGAGCGAGAGTCCGGGCAGCAGCTCGGCGAGGCGCTGGAAGCCCTCGTTGCGGGCCCGGGCCGCGCTGAACGCCCGCGACGGGTCCAGTTCCAGGACCGTGGCGCCCATCGACGCGGCCAGCGCGGGGCTGCCGTCGGTCGAGCCGGAATCGACGTAGACGACGGGCACGCCGGCGCCCGGCATCGAGTTCAGGCAGGCGCGCAGGCGCTCCCCTTCGTTTCGTCCGATGACGACGATCCCAAAGGAGCTCTTGTCCGGCATCAGGTCACGTTGTGTAGTCGCGGAGGCAGAACCTAACAGAGTGAAGAAGCGGGTTCAATCCCGGTTTCCCTCCTTGATGATAGAACGGGCGACGCCGGGCCGCTACTTGGATGTGCGCAGCGCCGCGGTTTCCCAGATTCGGATGGTCCAGTTGCCCGCGCAGGCGACCAGCAGATCGCCCTTGCGCGAGACGGCCGCGCCATAGAACCCGGCGGGGTCCTTGAACAGCGCGCGCGTCTCGCCGGAGGCGGCGTCCCAGATTCGGAAGGTCCCGTCGGTCGACGCGCTTGCCAGCCAATGGCCGTCGGGGGAACACGCGAGCCCCCTCACTTCCTTCGTATGGCCCTCGAAGGAGCGGCTGCGGCCGGAGTCGAGGTCCCAGAGGTAGATCTTTCCGTCCTGGCCCCCGGCCGCGAGCGTCTTGGCGTTGAGGAAGCCGACCGCGGCCGTCGGGCCTTCGCTGCAGTCCGAGAACGAGCGCTTCTCGCGAGCCGCCGGCATCTCCCAGAGTTTCACCTGGCGCTCGGCGCAGCCGACCGCGAGCAGCTTGCCGTCGGGCGACCAGGCCACCGACATGGCGCCCTTGGGGTGGCCTTCGAGCGGCGTCTTACTGGTTCCGGCCGCCGTGTCCCAGATCCGGACCGTTCCGTCGGTGCTGGCCGACGCCAGCATCTTCGAATCGGGAGAGAAGGCGAGGGCGAACGCCTGGTTCGCATGGCCGGTCAGCGTGCGGGCTTGGAGCTTCGACGCGTCCCAGATCCGGATCGACCCGTCGATGAATCCGGCGGCGATCCACTTCCCGTCGGGCGAGAACGCCACCGACGGGACGACCAGGCCTTCGGAGAGCTTCGCCTTCTCCGAACGCCCCGCGACGTCCCAGAGCCGCACGATCTTGTCGAAGCCGCAGGAGACGAGCAGCTTGCCGTCGGGCGAGAGCGCGACCCCGCCCGTGCCGAATTCGTGCCCCTTCAGCGACCCCAGCTCGGTCAAGGCCGTCCCCGCCTTGGGCTCGGCCGGAGGCGGAGGGGGCGCGGCCGGCGTCACCTTGGCCAGCGCGTCGTCGAGCTCGGCGCCCAGCTCCGTCCATTTCCAGCGGCCCACGCGGGTCCGCTGCGCCTCGACGGCCTTCCGATCGTCGCGGCGCTGTGCCTCCAGCGCCTGGTCCCGGACCGGCGCGAAGGCGGCGAGCACGGACTTCCGCAGCGCTTCCTGGCGTTCCTGCACCGCGCCGACCCAATCCGGGTCGTCGTGGCGGCGGGAGGCCTGGGCCAGGGCCTCGCGCGCCGAGCCGAAGCTTTCCGTCTCGCGAAAGGCGTTGACGGTGCTGTCGAGCTCGGAGAGCTCATTCGCCACCGCCTGGCGGCGGCGGGAGAGAGCGGCCTCGAGCTGGCGCGCGCTCTCTTCAGCGAAGGGCGTGCCGGCTCCGGCCGTGCGTGCCTGCTGCCACATCCGGATCTGGCCTTCGAAGTCCTTGGGATTGTTTCGAGTGAAGTCCGCGGCCGCCTTGGTCAGGGTCTGCGCCGAATCTTGCGGGGGAGGGGGCGGATGCGTCGGGGGCGGCGGCGTTGTCGCGGTCACCTCGGGCCTCGTCTCGGGGGCGGGCCGGCTGGCCGAAGCGATCTTCCGCTCCGCCTCCTTCCTGCCGATGGCGGCCGCGCGGTTGTCGGGGTCCAGCTCGACGGCCTGCCCGAAGGCCACGAGGGCATCGCTGTGGCGTCCTTGCGAGAGCAGCCGCTGGCCCTGCACCACGAGCGCGTCGGCCCGGGCCCTCCGCTCCGTCGCCTTCTGCTCGCCGGAGGGGCCCGAGAAGAGAAAGAAGGCGGCCGCGATCATGGCCGCCGCTCCCCCGAGTCCTGCCGCCCAGAGCCCGACCGGGCGTTCGGCCTTCGGCGGCGCCTGCACGGCCACCGACTCGCCGCGCAGCCAGCGGGAGAGATCGTCCGCGAAGGCCGCGGCGCTGGGGTAGCGATGGCCCGGCTCCTTCGCCAGCGCCTTCATGCAGATGTTCTCGATGGCCTTGTCGAGCGGCCGGGAGGGCCCACGGATGACGGACGAGGGCAGGGGGGCGGGGTTCTTGACGATCTTCATCATGACGTCGACGGGCGTCTCGCCCCGGAACGGCGGACGGCCGGTCAGGACTTCGTAGAGCATGACCCCGAGGGCCCAGACGTCGGTCCGCCGATCCACGTCTTTGCGGCCCGAGGCCTGTTCGGGGCTGATGTAGGTCGGCGTCCCCATGACGCGGCCCCCGCCGGTCAGCGTGAGTGAGGCGTCCTGGCGGACCTGCCGGGCCAGCCCGAAATCGGTGACGTGGGGACGCCCCTTCGTGTCGACGAGGATGTTCGCGGGCTTCAGGTCGCGGTGGATGATCCCGTGCCGATGCGCGTGGTCGACGGCGAGCGCCGCATCGCGCAGGATCGCGATCGGGCCCTTCAGGGACGCGGTGGTCTTGGTGACCCAGTCCGAGAAGACCTTGCCGTCGATGAACTCCATCGCGATGTAGCGGCGCCCTTCGAGGATGCCGGACTCGTAGACGCCGACGATGCCGGGATGCTTCGGCAGATTCGCGCTGAGGCGGGCCTCGCGGACGAATCGTTCCTCGTCGATCGCGAGCTCCTTCGGGTCCCCCGGCGCGCTCGCGAGCATCTTGAGCGCCACGGTGCGCCCGAGGTCGGCGTCGATGGCCTCGTAGACCACGCCCATGCCGCCGCGTCCGAGGACGCGGACGATGCGGTACTTGCCGAGCTTCTTCCGGACCGCAGAGGTGTCGGTGCTGAGGGCTTCGAGCTGCCGCTGCGTGATGAGGCCCAGCTTGACGAGGGCCTGACTGACCGTTTTGGGCTTGTCGGAGGGACCGGCAGGGTCCTTGATACGGGCGAGAACATCCCGGAGTTGCATCTCCGTGATCAGTCCAAGTTCGACGGCCTGGTGGCCGACGTGCCCGTCCACCGGTTCGGGGCCGGTATCCGCGGGAGTTCCCATTTTCCCTCCCATTAGCCCTGGGGGTCCCGTTCGAAAAGTTTAGCTTTCTTGCTGCGCGGATGCGACCCTAATGAGCATGAGCGCCGAGGAAAGCCCTCCTCGCCGCGTTCAATTAGAAATGGTTCGCGAATGCGCTTTTGCCCTTGATAACATGGGGTATGCGCGGGGATACTGGTAGAGATGCCGCAACGCGGGCCAGGCGGAACCTGGGAGGGAAGCACCCGCGACGAGGGGACCGAAGGATCGGCGGCGACGATCGTGTTCGTCCGGTCCCAACTGAGCTGATTCTCCTGTGAACGCCTCCCGAGGGCGCGAGATCGCCGGGCGTGAAAGGCCGGATCGGGTCCCGCGATAGCAACACCCGCCCGTTTGTTATGGAGAGCACGAAGCCCGTCCAGGATCGACTGAAACACCTGCTCACCGTTTCGGTCGAGGATTTCTTCCACAGCGGTTCCCTGGAAGGGGTCGTCGCCATCAAGCACTGGAGCCGCATCGAATCCCGGCTCGAACGCAGCATCAAACTCACCCTCGATCTCCTCGGCGAGCACGGCATCACCGCGACCTTTTTCGTGCTGGGCTGGACCGCGGAGCGCCAGCCCGAGATCGTGCGCATGATCCGCGCGGCCGGGCATGAAATCGCCAGCCGCGGCTGGGGAAAAGGCACGATCCAGAGCCCCGAGGCGCTGCGCGAGGCGCTCCACCGGACCCGCGAGGCGCTCGAATCGGCGGGCTCCAACCGCATCTACGGCTACCGGCACTGGCGCTGGATCACCCGGCCCGACGAACTGTCGATCATCAACGTCATCGCGCAGGAGGGCTACGCCTACGACTCCAGCGTGAACCCGCTCCTGCGCCGCTTCGCCCACGACCCGCGCTGGTTCCAGGCCCACCCGCATCGCATGCTCGGCGCTCAGCCGTCGCTCTGGGAGTTCCCGGTCTCGACGGTGGACGTCCTGGGCTACCGGATTCCGATTTCCGGCGGCAATTACCTCCGGCAGCTGCCGCATCGCCTGATGAGCCCCGCCATCGCGCAGCTGGACCGCGCCCGGAAGGGCCCGATCCTTTTCTACTTCTTCCCGTGGGAGATCGACATCGATCAGCCTCAGGTCCGGGGCCTCTCGATGCTCCAGCAGATCCGGCACTACCGGCGGATTGGGAAGACGCTGCATGTGATGGGCAAGTATTTCAAACAGTACCCCTTCCAGCCCATCGGGGATTACCTGGGACTCCCCTGGCGGACCGCCCCCGTGGAACCGGCCCGACCCCGGCTCCCCGTCGAGGTCGTGTCGTCCCCGGAGCCGGAGCTCCCGGCGGACGCGCCCGAAGTGTCCGTCGTCATCCCGCTCTACAACGAGGAGAGCAACGTCGCGTACCTGCGCGGCAGCCTCGTCGACCTCCGGCAGCGGCTGGCCCGCCGCTACCGGGTCCACTTTGTCCTCGTGGACGACGGGAGCAGCGACGCCACCTGGCCGCGGCTCGAGGAACGCTTCCGCAATTTCCCGGACTGCCGCCTGATCAAGCACGAGAAGAACTCCGGCGTGGCCGCCGCCATCCTGACGGGGATCCGGAACGCGTCGACGGAAATCGTCGCGTCGATGGACTGCGACTGTTCCTACGATCCCAACGAACTGGAGCACATGATCCCGATGATCGGCTCGGCGGACCTGGTGACGGCGTCCCCGTACCACCCGCAGGGCAAGGTCTTCAACGTGCCGCCGTGGAGGCTCTTCCTCTCCCGCACGCTGTCGGGGATGTACAGCAGTCTCCTCAAGTGCTCCATCCAGACCTACACGAGCTGCTTCCGCGTGTATCGCAAGAGCGCGATGGCCGGCCTGGAGATCAAGCAGGGCGGCTTCCTCGGCGTCGCCGAGATGCTCATCCGCCTCCGCCTCGCCGGCGGGCGGATCACGGAGTACCCCACGACCCTCGAGTCGCGGCTCTTCGGCGAGTCGAAGATGAAAATCCTCCGGACCATCGGGAAGCACCTGGGTCTCCTGCGGGAGCTGGCGGGCTTGCGCCTGCGAGGCGGGATTCCTCAGGACGCCGTTTCCGTCCCCGAGCCGACCCTGCCGCCGTCGGGGACCCCGGCCCAAGCGGCCCGCGCTCCGAGCGTGAAAATTCCATGAAGCCGCGCCGGCCGCTGCTCAGTCTCGGGCTGGACCTGGACAACCTCTGGTCCTACATGAAGATCCACGGCGACAGCGGCTGGGAGTCGCATCCCAGCTACCTGGACCAGCTCGCGCCCTTGGTCCTGGACGTCGCCGCCCGGCACCGCATCCGCATGACCGTGTTCATCGTGGGGCAGGACGCGGCGCTCGAGAAGAACCGCGCGGCGCTGGCCTCGCTCGCGGCGGGCGGGCACGAGATCGGGAACCACTCCTTCCGGCACGAGCCCTGGTTTCATCTCTACTCCCGGACGGAGATCGAAGAGGAGATCCGGGTCGCCGAGGAGGCGATCGAACGGGCCACCGGAAAGCGGCCGATCGGCTTTCGCGGGCCGGGATTCAGCCTCAGCCCGGACACCCTGCGGGTCCTGAGCGCCCGCGGCTATCTCTACGATTGCAGCACGCTTCCGACCTTCCTGGGCCCGCTGGCCCGGGCCTACTACTTCTGGCAGGCCCGGGGCATGTCGGCCGAGGAACGCGAGAAGCGCTCGAAGCTCTATGGCACTTGGGCCCAGGGCCTCCAGTCGATCCGGCCCTACTCGTGGTCCGTCGACGGGAAGAAGCTCGTGGAGCTGCCGGTGACCACGATGCCCGGGCTCCGCGTCCCCTTTCACCTGAGCTATCTGCTCTTCCTCCTGCGCTTCTCGCGCGCGCTGGCCTGGTCCTATTTCCGGACCTGCCTGGCGCTCTGCCGGATGACCGGCGTCTCCCCGTCCTTCCTGCTCCATCCTCTCGATTTTCTCGGCGGGGATCGCGTGAAGGAGCTATCGTTCTTTCCAGGAATGGATCTACCGACCGCTGCCAAGATCGATTTCATGCACGAGGTGCTCGAAGGCATCCAGTCGTCCTTCGAGGTCGTCACGCTCGAAGAGCATGCGCGCGCCGTTGAAGCGTCGGCCCTCCGCGGCTTCCGTCGCGTTCATGAAGGCCTTGCGCTTGGATAATCGATCCCTGATCCTGATCGTCCTGGGCACCCGGCCGGAAGCGATCAAGCTCCTGCCGGTCGTGCAGGCCCTCCGGGCCGAGCCGAGCCTCTCCGTCCAGGTCGTCACCACCGGCCAGCACCGGGAGATGGTGGACCAGATCCTCGGCCCCTTCGGCCTGGTGCCCGACGTCGACCTCGACATCATGAAGCCGGACCAGACGATCAACGACATCGTCTCGCGCGTCGTCCCGCGCCTCGACAAGCTCTACGCCGACCTGTCTCCCCGGATGGTCCTGGTGCAGGGGGACACGACGAGCGCGTTCGCCGCGGCGCTGGCGGCCTTCCACCGGAAGATCGACGTCGGTCACGTGGAAGCCGGCCTGCGCAGCTACGACCGCGCCCACCCGTTCCCCGAGGAGAGCAACCGGCGAATGATCTCGTCGGTCGCGGACCTCCACCTGGCCGCGACCCCGACGAGCGCGACGAACCTGCTCCGGGAGGGCATCCCGGCGCGCGACATCGTCACGACGGGCAACACGGTGATCGACAGCCTGCTGACGACGCTCTCCCGTCCCGACCTGATCGCGCGCCACGCGATTCCGAACCTTCAGACGAACCCCGTGGACCCGCTCGTGGCCATCACGCTTCACCGGCGCGAGAACTGGATGGCCGGCCAGGACCCGTCGGGGCCCTCGCCGCTGGAGCAGATCTTTCAGGCGATCGCGGCGGCGGCGGCGGAGTACCCGCGGGCGAAGTTCGTCTACCCCGTCCACCGGAATCCGCGAGTCGCGGAGCCCGCGCGGAAGATCCTCGGCGGCCGGCCGAACGTGATGCTCCTGGAGCCGCTCCCGCACATCCCCTTCGTCGACCTGATGTCGCGCTCCACCGTGATCCTGACGGACTCGGGCGGGGTGCAGGAGGAAGCCCCGTCGCTGGGCGTGCCCGTCCTGGTGGCCCGGGAAACGACCGAGCGCCCCGAGGCCGTGGACTGCGGCGCGAACACGCTGGTGGGAACCTCCACCGACGCGGTTCTGCGCGAGCTGCGGCGCCACCTCCGCGCGCCCTCCCGCCGGGAAGGGCGGCCGCCGTTCCCGAACCCCTACGGGGACGGGCGCGCGTCCGTCCGGATCCGTGAAGCGGTTCTGCACCGCCTGGGCCGAGGCGAACGCCCGGCGGATTTTCGTCCCGAGGCCGGGCTCCTCCCGGTCGCGGTGGGTTCTTCCGTGAAAAGCGAGGAAGCACGATGACTCAGCCGAAGACCAAGATGACCCTGCCGTCCGAAGCCGACATCAGCGGCCGCTCCTTCGGGGAGGAAGAGCTGGCCTACCTCAAGAAGGTGATCGCGTCCGGGACCCTGAACTGCACGAAGGGGACCGTGGTGCGCGAGTTCGAGACCAAGTTCGCCGCTTCGCTGGGGATGCCGTTCTGCCGGACCACGACGTCGGGCACCGCGGCCGTCCACTCGGCGGTCGCCGCCGTCGACCCGGAGCCCGGCGACGAGATCATCACCTCGCCCATCACCGACATGGGCGCCATCACGCCGATCCTCTACCAGACGGCGATCCCGGTCTTCGCCGACGTCGATCCGCTCACCTACAACGTGACCGCCGAGACGATCGAGCGCAAGATCACCCGCCGGACCCGGGCCGTGATCATCACGCACCTGTTCGGCAACGCCTGCGACATGGATCCGATCATCGACCTCTGTCGCCGCAAGGGGATCCGCCTGATCGAGGACTGCGCCCAGGCCTTCGGCGCCATCTACAAGGGCAAGCCCGTGGGGACGCTGGGCGACATCGGGTGCTTCAGCCTCCAGCAGACCAAGCACATGACGGCGGGCGAGGGCGGCATGGTCGTGGCCCGGGACGAGGCCCTCTCGCGCCGGATGCGGCTCTTCATCGACAAGGCCTGGGGCTACGGCGATCCGAAGCCCGACCACTACTTCCTCGCCATGAACTACCGGATGACCGAGCTCACCGGCGCCGTCGCGCTGGCCCAGTTCGAGAAGCTGCCTGCGATGGTGAAGGCGCGTGTCGCGATGGCCGAAAGTTTGACGCGTCAAATTGAGGGCGTCAAAGGCGTGCGCCCGCCCCAGAAGACGCCGGGCTGCAACCCGGTCTACTGGCGCTACGCGCTCCGGGTCGACGCGGACGCCTTCAAGGGCCGCGCGGACGCGCTCGGCGCGAAGCTGAAGGAGGCGGGCATCTTCTGCGCGCCGCGCTACGTCCAGAAGCTGGCCTTCGAGTGCGAGGTCCTGCGGGACCAGCGGACCTTCGGCAAGAGCCGCTTCCCCTACGTCGGGGAGCAGCGCAAGGGCGAGCCCGAGATCGTGTACCGCAAGGAAGACACCCCGGGCGCCATCGAGGCGCTGGCGGGAGTGGTGGTGCTTCCGTGGAACGAGAAATATACTGAGGAGCACGTGGCCTTCATCGCCGGCGCGATCCGCCAGGCGGCGAAGGAGCTGTCGTAGCGGCATCGAGAGACGAGGAGAACTCGTGGGAAAACTGGGTAAGAGCGACACCGTCCGTTTCGGGATCGTGGGGTGCGGCCGCATCGCGCAGACGCACCTCCAGGCCCTCGCCACGCTGCCGGAAGCGAAGCTGACGGCCGCGGTGGAGAGCCGGGCCGCCGCCGGTGAAGCGGTGGCCGCCGAGCACAAGTGCAAGCTCTTCGGCGACTACCGGGAAACCGCGATCGCGGACCTGGTGGACGCGGTGATCATCTGCGCGCCCCCGAACCTGCATCACGCGATGGCCCGGCATTTCCTCGAGCGCGGGATCCACGTGCTCTGCGAGAAGCCGCTGACGATCACGTCCACCGAGGCGCAGGACCTGGTGAAGCTCGCCGAAGAGAAGGACGTCCTGCTCATGATGGCGTCGAAGTTCCGCTACGTCGACGACATCATCAAGGCGAAGGCGATCATCGAGTCCGGCATCCTGGGCCGGATCATCCTGTACGAAAACAGCTTCTGCGCCAAGATCAACATGGCGGACCGCTGGAACGCGACGCGCTCGGTGTCGGGCGGCGGCGTCCTGATCGACAACGGCTCGCACTCGGCGGACATCGCCCGCTACCTGCTGGGCCCGATCGTCCAGGTCCAGGCGCAGCCCGGGATCACGACCCAGGGCCTCGAGGTGGAGGACACCGTCCGGGTCCAATTCGTGACGCGGGGCGGCGTGCTGGGAACCTTCGACCTCTCGTGGAGCATCACGAAGGACTCGAAGAACTACATCCAGATCTTTGGGTCGGAGGGCACGCTCCAGGTCGGCTGGAAAGGGTCGCGCTACTGCCAGGACGGATCCTCGAAGTGGATCCCCTTCGGCACCGGCTACGACAAGGTCAAGTCGTTCTCCAGCCAGCACGCGAACTTCATCGCCTGCATCAAGGGGAAGGACAAGCCGGTCATCACGGCGCAGGACTCGCTGGCCTCGGTCCAGGTGGTGGAGGCGGCGTATCGCTCCGCCGCGAACAACCACTGGCTCCGCATCGAGAGCGCCCCGTGAGCGACGCGCGCCCGGCCTGGGTCCACCCGACCGCGCTGGTCGAAGAGGGCGTGTCGCTGGGGACGAACACCCGCGTCTGGGACGGCGTCCATATCCGGCGCGAGGCGAAGATCGGCCACGACTGCATCGTCGGCGAAAAGAGCTACGTCGCCTACGGCGTCCTCATCGGCAACTACGTCAAGATCAACGCCGTGGTCTATATCTGCGCCGAGGTGGAGATCGGCGACTTCTGCATGATCTCGGCCCACACGGTCTTCACGAACGACCGCTTCCCGCGCTCCGGGAACCGGGACCTGACGGGGCTGGAGACCTCCGCCGTGACCGAGGAGACGCTCAAGACGCGCGTGCTCCGCGGCGTCTCGATCGGCGCCAACGCCACGATCGGCCCCGGCCTGACGCTGGGCGAGTTCTCCATGGTGGGGATGGGCTCGGTGGTGACCCGGGACGTGCCGGCGCATGCGCTGGTCGTCGGGAATCCCGCGAAGGTCGTCGGCTGGCTCTGCGCCTGCGGTCACCCGATCTTCAAGGGCCGCGACAAGGCGCCGCAGGGGAAGCTGACCTGCGAGCGCTGCAGTCGCGAGTACGTCGGAGAGGGCGGGGGAGTGCGGCCGCTGAAGCCGATCACTTCGGCCTCATGAAAGTCGCCGTCGTCGGCGGCGGAATCCTGGGCCTCACGCTGGCGTACCGGCTCTCGGCGCGCGGCCACGCGGTCGAGCTCCTCGAGGCCGAGCCGCAGCTGGGCGGCCTCGCCTGCGCCCACGACTACGGCTCCTTCACCTGGGACCGCTTCTACCACTGCATCCTTCCCCAGGACGCGAACCTGCTCGCGCTGCTCGAGGCCCTGGGCCTGAGCTCCGAGCTGCGCTGGTCGAAGACCGGCACCGGCTACTATGCCGAGCGCCAGTTCTTCTCCATGAGCAACAACAAGGACTTCCTCAAGTTCCCGCTTCTGACCTTCGTCGACAAAGCGCGCCTCGGATCGGCCGTCATCTGGGCGACGCGCTTCGCCGACCCCGACGCGCTCTACGGGATCAGCGCCCAGGAATGGCTCACGAAACTCTGCGGCGCGCGCGGCTACGGCCGCTTCTGGGAGCCCCTCCTCAAGGCGAAGTTCGGGCCCTTCCACGACAAGGTCGCCGCCGTGTTCATCTATGCCACGCTCAAGCGCCTCTTCGGCGCGCGCTCGGCGACGGCGGGGAAGGAGAGCCTCGGGTACGTCCACGGCGGCTACGCCCGCATCCTGGGTCGCCTCTCCGAGAAGCTCGCGGCCGCGGGCGCGAGCGTCCACACCTCCACGCCGGTGCTGGGGATCGAGCGGACCGCGACGGGCGCCCGCGTGGTCCGCCGGGGTCCGGACGGAGCGAGCGCGGCCTCGGACGTCGACCAGGTCTTCTTCACCGCTCCCACCAGGCTCGCGCGCCGCGTCGTGTCCGCCGAGTTCCTCCCGCACGTCGACGCCGTCGAGCGGGAGAACCCGACGTCCGGGACCTATCTGGGCGTGGCCTGTCTCGTGCTGGCCCTGGAGCGGCCGCTGACGCCGTACTACGTGCTCAACATCGGCGAGCCGTCGGTGGAGCTGACGGGCCTCATCGAGATGACCAACCTGATCGACCCGAAGGCGGAAACCGGGGGGCGCTCCCTGATCTACCTGCCGCGCTACATGGACAGCGAGTCCGCCGAGTTCCAGCAGAGCGACGCGGCGCTGCGCGACGGGATGATCGACCGCGGGCTCAAGCGACTGTTTCCGGACTTCGACGCCGCCCGGGCGGCCTACTGCGGGATCCATCGGGCCCGCTACGTCCAGCCGCTCCCGCTCGTCCGCGACGCGGCCGCCGCCGCGCCCGCGGCGCCCGCTCCGTCGATTTCGAAACCGTTCCAGATCATCAACACCTCCATGCTGCGCTGCGCGACGCTCAACAACAACGAGGTGATCGGCCTGGCCGACCGCTTCCTGGAAGGCGTCCCGGACGGACGCGCCTGACGGAGGACCGCGGCACATGAGCACGAGCCCGACGCGTCCCGCGCGATACGTCTTCATCGATGCCTTGCGGGGGCTCACCGCCCTGTCGGTCGTGATCTTCCACGCCCGGGGCGGGGGCCACATCGACACCTGGGCGGCCACCTGGCCCGCGTTCGTGGACGGCATCGTCTACAACATGGGCATCGCGGTGCAGATCTTCTTCGTGCTGAGCGGCTTCGTCATCGCGCACTCGATGATCCGTCACGACGTGGGCTTCGGCTACGTGGGACGCTTCCTGCTCCGACGCTCCATCCGCCTCGACCCGCCGTATTGGGCGTCCATGGCGATGACGATCGCGCTCGCAGTCGTCTCCACGCGCTTCGTGGCGGGCAAGGTCTACGAGTTCCCCAGCCTCAGCAACCTGGGGCTTCACGTGCTTTACCTGGCGGACCTGCTCCACTACCCGATGATCCAGCCCGTGTACTGGACGCTCTGCCTGGAGATCCAGTTCTACCTGGTCTTCGCGGTCCTCATGATGGTGGCCACGGTCCTGCGGCGCTGGACCTCGCCCGAGCGCGCCTTCTACATCGTCCTGCTCCCGTGCCTGGTCTTCGCGGACCTCTGGCCGCTCGGCCGGCCGCCGTTCTCGAACCCGGAACTCTTTCCCGAGCAGTGGTACCAGTTCCTCTCGGGGGTCGCGGTCTACTGGGCGGTCTCGCGGCCGGGAGACCTCCGGGCGGCGACGCTCGCGTTCGGGAACGCGGCGCTGCTCGGCGTGATCGCCGCCGTGCGCCAGGACGTCGCGGTCGCGATGGGGGCCGCCGCCGCCCTCCTGATCCTCCTGGCGGGCATCCGCGGGACCCTGACGACCTGGCTCGGCTCGCGGCCCTTCCTGTTCCTGGGGACGATCTCCTACAGCCTTTACCTGATCCACAATCCGCTCAGCGGCGCGATGTACCGCGTCGGCTACCGGATCAGCGGGCGGAGCCTGGCCCTCGAGGCCTTCTGGTTCGTCGCGGTGCTGGTCGGCTGCGTGGCGCTGAGCGCGCTGTTCTGCTGGGCCGTCGAGAAGCCCAGCCTGGCCTTCAGTCGCCGGATCCGCGTGGGCCCGGCCGAAGCGCCGAGCGCCGTGCCGGCCGAGCTGCCCGGTCAGTCGCGCTCGTAGATCTCGTAGGCATCGTCCTTCCCGAGGAAGCCGGTCGAGCGGTAGGCCTTCAGGAACTCCCGCAGCGCCCGCGCCGCTCGCGTGTCGCCATCCAGCCACTCGGTCCGGACCTGCTTGGAGATCAGGGCATAGCGGCACCGCGCGCGCTTCAGGTCGCTTTCCCAGAACTCCACCCAGCGATCCGCCATCGAGAGCGGCGGCCTCGTCAGGTGGATGATGGAGAACAGGTAGAAGCGGGTGGGTTGCGGGTGCCGCGACAGGTAGTTGATGGAGTTGTCGAAGCCGACGACGAACACCGGCTCGTCGGGTGGCCGCGCCTTCAGCCGCTCGACGAACGCGAGGGAATCGGAGATCGACAGGTTCCTGTCCGTGAAGTACGTCGCCCAGTACCGGGACATGTCCCTCGCGAGCAGCGCGGAGCCGAGCGGGGCGAAGAACGTCGCGAGCTTGACCGCGCAGCCGGCCAGGACCAGCACGCAGGCCGCCGCGGAGATCCGCTTCCTCCAGGCGCCGGACCCGAGGCCCCAGCGATCGGACGCCAGGAGCGCGATCGAGATGGGGACGCAGCCGCAGAGCGCCAGCACGCTCGGGGACAGATGGTAGCCCATCGCGCGGCGCTGGATGAAGTAGGAGAGGATGCCGGTCAGCCAGAGCAGGGGCAGGGCGGTCGACGCGACGGACCGATTGGGGCGTTGGAGCAGCCAGAGGACGGCAGGAACGCTGCCCAGCACGAGGACGGGCCACCAGCGGGCGTGGAAGAAGAGCGCCTTCGTCGTCATCACGGAGATCGGCAGCGCGCCCATGAACTGGGTCTCGACGTTGAACGTGTAGATGGCGTCCCGGATCTCGCCCCCCGTGCTGCCGCGGGCCAGGACGAGGGCGAACGCCAACGCCAGGGTCGCCACCGACGTGATGCCGGCGACGGCGGTCTGCAGTACGGTCGAACGCAGCGACGCCTTGCACCAGAGCGCCTGCAGGGGGAAGAGAAGGCCGATGATGCCGACCGTGGGCTTGTTCAGCATGGCGGCGGCCAGGAAGACGCCCGTCCCGATCTGCCATCGACTCCGGCCGCGTTCATAGCCCCGCGTGTGGAACCACAGCGCGCCGAGGAGGAACTGCCCGGCGCTCATGTCGTGCTGGCCCGGGACCCAGGAGGAGAGGCTCGCGTAGAGGAGCGGGAGCAGCACGACGGCGAGCCGGGCGGCATCGCGGCCGGCGCTTCGCGAGACGAGGCCGAAGAGGAATCCCGCGTTCAGGGCGAGCAGCAGGAAATCCAGGCAGCGCCAGGACCAGAGGTGGTTTCCGAAGAGCGCCGACGACAGGGCGTGGAGGCCCATGACGCCGGGCCAGTTCATGTCCAGGAAGTCGCGGTAGGGGACGTCTCCCTGGGCCACCCGCCATCCGAAATAGCCGTGGCTGAACTGGTCCAGGCTGGGAGGGATGCTCAGGTAGAGCGCTCCGCCGATCGTCCAACTGAGGGCCAGCAGCAGCGTCCAGCGCCGGAGGACCCGGGAGAGCAGGCCCGGCGTCTCCGCCGGAAGGTCCGCCGGTGGCGCCGCGTCGGGGCCGGTCATGGACTCATGATCGTAAGCGCCCCCGGGAACGGCAATACTATTCGGCAGGTCGCGACCCCGATTTTCGTCTTTCGGGGCTAAAATTCACTTTGTATCATGCCTGGGTCCGGGACGTAGGGAGAACATTGGTGGACCGGGTGAACCGCACTTCCATCTCGCGCTTGCTCGCGCTCCTCGCCTTCGCCCTCCTGATCCCCGCCTGCGGCGGCGGATCGAAGAAGGCGCCTCCTACGGCTCCTCCCGGTCCCACGTCCTTCTCGGTGGTCCCGGCGACTCCCGGCGGGGTGACGACGGGCCTGGTGAGCGTCAACTACACGCTCGTCGACCCCGCGAGCCTCACCTGCGGCGTCAGCGTGGAGTATTCCACGAACGGCGGGGCCACGTTCCAGCCCGCGTCGGGCGGACCGGGCGGGGAGGGGACGAGCGGCCTGACGTCGGCGCCCGCGCCGGGCATCGTCCACGTCTTCCAGTGGAATTCGCTGGCCGACGGGGTCGGCCTCTCCGGGGCCGCGTCCGGCGTGGTGGTCCGCTTCGTCGCGACGGAACAGACGGCGACCGCGCCCGCGAGCACGGGTTCGTTTACGGTCAACAACTCGACCCATACGGCCCCGTCCGCGTCGCTGACCACCCCCGCGGGACCCCAGAGCGGCCTGGTGTCGATCGCCTACTCGCTGGTGGACGCCGACCTGGATCCCTGCAGCGTCACGGCGCTGTTCTCCACGAACGGCGGCACGTCGTTCTCGCCGGCGACGGCCGGTCCCGGCGCCGCGACCGCGAACCTGGCCTCCGCTAGCGGCGGAGGCGTCGCCCATGCCTTCGTGTGGAACTCCGTCGCGGACGGCGTGGCTCCCGGGGGTCCCAACGCCACCGTGCAGTTCCGCCTGATCCCCGCGGACGGCATGACGGGGGCTGCGGCGACGACCGCGAACTTCAGCGTGAACAACTCCGGCCTCGCGAGCGGATCCTCGGTCGGCGGCGTCTTCCCGATCCGCGGCAACGCGTCGGCGACGTCCGATTGGGCGGCGGCGACGGCGAGCGACGGAATGTCGCTCTATGTCTTCGGGTTCGAGGGCTTCGACCTCGAAGCGGTCGGTGGCGCCGACGCGACGTGGCGCCTGCAGAAGCGGACGCTGCCGAGCGGCGCCCTGGATGCGGGCTTCGGGGTTTCGGGCTCGATCCTCGAGAATCCCGGCGCCGGCGTGGATCTGCCCTTCAAGCTCGTGATCGACGGAGGATTCGTCTATCTGATCGGAGCTCGCGAGAGCGCCCTGCACAGCGGGCTCTTCGATGTGCGGGTCGAGAAGCGGCGGACGAGCGACGGCGCTCTGGCGGCGTCGTTCGGCTCCGCAGGCGTGCTCCAGGGGGCCTCGGCCGCGTCGCAGGACGGCATCCCGCTCCCCTGGTGCCTGGCCGTAGACGCCTCCTTTCTCTACCTGGCCGGCCCCGCCCCCGAGTCCGCCGGCGACACGAAATGGCGGATCGAGAAGCGGGACAAGACGACGGGCGCGCTCGTCCCGAGTTTCGGGACCGCGGGCGCCATCGAGGAGAACCCGACGGCGCTGGTCGACGGCTGCTTCGGGATCGCGATCGACGCGACGTCGATGTGGCTGGTCGGCGCCCAGAATGTCGACGGCGTCACCGCGTCGAACGGTCAGATCCGGATCGAGAAGCGGACGACTCTCGACGGAAGTCTCGTCACCGGCTTCGGGACGGGAGGAATCATCCTGGTCGACCCCGGCCCCGGCGACGACCTCGCCGAGGACGTACTGAGCGACGGTGCATCGCTCTTCGTGTACTCGAGGGTGGAAACGTCCTTCTCGTCCGGCATCTTCTCCGCCCGGGTGGAGAAGCGGAGCCTGGTCGACGGCACGCTCAGCCAGCCGGCCGTGACGGGAGGCGCCTCGGACCCCACGGGCGCGCTCCCCTGCGGGCACCTCGCCGTGGACGGCGCGTTTCTCTACGTCAGCGGCGCCGACAATGCGGCGGACTGCCGCTGGAGGATCGAGAAGCGCCTGCGCTCCGACCTTTCGCTCGTGGCGGGCTTCGGGACGGCGGGCGTCGTCAGCATCAACCCGACGGCAGGCGCCGCGGACCGCCCCCTGAGCGTGACGGCCGTCGGCGGCGTGCTCTACCTCGCGGGGATGGATTCCGTCGACGGGGACGAGGGGTGGCGGCTTGAAGGGCGCTGGAGATAAGATGAAGACGCTGCGCGGGATCGGGATCGCGGCGTTCGCCGCGATGCTGCTCTCGGACCGGACGCCGCTGCCCGCGCAGACCTTCCAGGACTTCCAGAATGCTGGGGGGACGCCCTACACGACGTTCGCGGGCGGCGCCGCGCCGGCCCCCTCGGTCCTGGCGGGCGGTCCCACGGGCGGCAACTTCATCCGACTGATCCGGGGCATCGACACGTCGAGTACCAACAGCATCGCGTTCGACCGCAGTGACCCGGGCGGCTTCACGCAGGCGACGATCGACTTCGATTTCCGCATGACTCTGAGTGGCAGCCGCGGCGAGGGCTTCGGCGTCGCCCTTCTGAATACCGCGACCTACGGGAAGAGCGGGGCGGTCAACGGCGCCGCTGAGGAACCGAACTTCACAGGATCGCTGGGCATTGGGTTCGACATCCATCAGGACGGCGCCCCCGACCTGAATGCGAACCACCTCTCGGTGCACTTCAATAACGCCCTGATTCAACAGCTCGACGCGACGTCCGTCATCCCGAACCTGGCGAGCGGTCTGTGGCACCACGCGCGGATCGTCGTCCGCCCCGGCGGCGGGTTCTCCGACGTGAGCATCCTGCTGACCCCGAACGGCGGCGCGCAAACGGCCCTGCCGAGCGTCGTCGTGCCGGGGCTGAATCCCTACGAAGCGCGAGCGTACGTCGCCGCGCGGAACAGCGCGGAGACCGCCAATCACGACATCGCCAACGTGCAAGTGCAGTTCACGTCGGATCCGTCCGTGCTCGGACAGTGGAGCGCGGTATCGCCGCTGCCGATCGTCACGATCCATTCGACCTACCTGCCGAACGGGAAAGTGATCAGCTGGGACCGCAAGGCGGGCATGGACTACACCAACCCGCAGTTGCTCGATCTCGCGTCGATGACGATGGTCCCGACGCCGCATCCGGGGAAGGAGCTCTTCTGCTCCGGCCACACGCTGCTGGCGGACGGCAAGCTCTTCGTGGCCGGCGGGCACCTGGTGACGGACTCGAACGGCCTCGATACGGCCTTCACCTACGATCCCGTCAGTAACCAGTGGAACCAACTGGCGAACATGAACGCCGGCCGCTGGTACCCCTCGGTCTGCCTGCTCGCCAATGGAGATCCGGTGGTGATGAGCGGCACGGTGACGCCGGCCATCGGCAACAACCAAGTGCCGCAGGTCTTCGAGTTCTCCACCATGACCTGGCGGACCCTGAGCACGGCGGCCCGGAACATGTATACCTACCCGATGCTTCACCTGGCCCCGAACGGGAAGGTGTTCGTCCCGGGGCCGGAAGCCGCCGCTCGCTACCTCGACACGTCGGGCACCGGTTCGTGGACCGACGTCGCCTTCGCGATCGAACCCAATCGCGATTACGGCTGCTCGGTGCTCTACGACGTGGGCAAGGTCCTCATGCTCGGCGGCGGCGATCCTCCGAAGAAGACGGCGGAACGGATCGACCTGAACGCCCCGACGCCCTCCTGGATCGCCGCGGCGCCGATGTCGTTCGCCCGGCGGCAGATGAACGCGCTGCTGCTTCCGGACGGCACGATCCTGGCCACCGGCGGCACCAGCACCTCGGGCTTCAACGATCCGGCCGGGAGCATCCTCGCGGCCGAGCTCTGGGATCCGGTGTCGAACACCTGGCAGGTGCTGTCGGCCATGCAGGTCCCGCGGCTCTACCATTCCGAAACCGTGCTCCTGCCCGACGGCCGGGTCCTCTCCTCGGGGGGCGGACATCCGGCCGGCAACTCGGACAATTTCAACGCCGAAGTGTTTTCGCCCCCGTACCTGTTCAAAGGTCCGAGGCCCACGGTCACATCCGCGCCCGGCCGCGCCTGCTACGGCCAGCAGATCAGCGTGCAGACGCCCGACTGGAATACGGTCGCAGGAGTCACGCTCGTCGCGCTCACCTCGGTGACCCATTCGGTGAACATGAGCCAGCGCATCCTTCGCCCGACCTGGTCGGCCGGGGCCGGCGCCGTCAGCGTCACCGCGCCGCTGGATCCCAATATCTGCCCGCCCGGCCCGTATTTCCTCTTCCTGCTGAACGGGCTCGGCGTGCCCTCGGTGGGGCAGGTGCTGTACATCGGCCCGAACCTGGCGCCCGTCGCCGTTCCTCCTGCTCCCGTTGTCACTGGCGAGGCCGCGGGGCCGACGGGCGGCAACGTCACGCTCGACGGGTCCTTGTCGACGGATCCGGAAAACAACATCACGACCTACGAGTGGTTCGAAGGGATGAACCTCCTCGGCACGGGGATCAGCATCGCGCCCCTCCTCTCGCTCGGCGGCCACACGTTGACTTTGAAGGTGACCGACCAGGGGACGTTGACGAACAGCACGAACTTCACCGTGAACGTGGTCGATACCACGCCCCCTCAGATCACGTCGCTGTCGGCGACGCCCGGGCTGCTTCGCTCGACGAGCAACCAGCTGCTGAGCGTCACGCTCGCGGCGACCGCCACGGACGCCGTCACGAGCGCGCCGTCCACGCAGATTCTCTCGGTCGGCAGCAGCGAGGCGGTCACGGGACTCGGGGCGGGCGATCAGACCCCGGACTGGCAGATCACGCCGCCGATGACGCTGACGCTGCGCTCCGAGCGGTTCACGATCGTGAGGCGCTACACGATCACCGTCGAGGCCGCCGACGGGGCGTCGAACACGGCGACGAAAACGGTGGACGTGAGAGTCCGAGGGAAGTGGTTCCCCTAACGGTTGCCCGTCTCGCGGCACTGGCGCTTTGTCTTGGCGCGGGGGCCGTCACGCCCTCGTCGGCCGACGACGTCCCGGATGCCCGCTACGTCGAGAACGGCGTCGATCCTTCGAAGATCCTCGGCCGCCTCGAGGGTCGGCGCGCGCTCGAGACCGGGGGTGCTTACGATGCCGCCGGAACTCCGCTGTTCTTCCACCGCTTCGGGGCCTTGCGGAGGGACGGATTCTCCGGCGGGAGCGCCGTGGCCGTCGCCGACGAGTTCCGGGTCTTCGTGTTTCCCCGGCGCCAGGGCCGTCCGCAAAGCCTGGCGCTCTCGGAACTCCGCCAAGATCCGCTCTTCGACACCACGCCGGGGTATCTCCGTCGCAATCCGCTTGGCCTCTGGCGACTGACGTTCGTTCGCTTCACGCCCGCGGCCTTCTCCTCGTCCGCTGGGCTCCTCCTCCTCGAGGGGCTGCGGAAGAGGAACGGGACCGACCTGGACGGCACGCCGCTTCTCAAGCACGTCTCCGACGTGCGCGAGCTCGCGAGCCGGGGATTCGCCACGGTCGAGCCTCGGCCCGAGGATGGGACCGAGGGACCTCCTTGGGTCCTCTGGCGCCTCATCGCCGATCCCCGCCGCGAGAGGATTCCGGCGGACGCGCCCCTGATGCTTGTCGCCCGCGTCGACGGCGTGCCTGCCGATCGCGAACTCGAACAGCAGTTCCTCGCGCTCGTCGAAGCGGGCGTGCACGCCGCGCCTCCGATGCCGAATCTTCCGCCCTTCGTGCAGCCGCTGCCGCTTCCCGCGCGGCTTCCCGTGGGGAAGGGGGTGGAGCTGCACGAACGTCCGTTCCTCCATCGCTTCCATCCGGACCTCCCGCCGACGACTCTCTGGGGATACGAGGGGATGCTGCCGGGGCCCACGCTGACGCTGCGCCGCGGCGAACGCGTCGTGCTCCGCAACCGCAACGCCCTTCCGCCCGACGGGAGCGGCGGGTTCGGCAGGCCCTGGACGCAATGCCTGGTCCGCCTGCCGGCGGGCCCCGTCGGATTTTCGCCGGCGCCTTCCGCGCCGGGACAGACCCAGGACCAGGATCTGAGCGCGCCTCAGGCGGGATCGGGCTGGTACGGCGACGCCGCGCCCGGTTTCAGCGCGCCGAATCTGACCAAGGGACTCGCAGGGTTTGTCGAGGTCCGGGACGAGTTCGATTCCGGGGATGAGAACGACCCGAGCTCGGGCGCGTCGAGGCTTCCGAGCGGCGCCTTCGACGTCCCGCTGCTGCTCGGGGATCGGCGCTTCGACGTCACCCTGGATCACGCCCTGTCCTGGGACGCGTTCGAAATCGACGGGGCGCCGGGTGAGGTCACGACGGTCAACGGGGCCGCGCAGCCCTACTTCCGCGTCGCGCGCCGCAAGTACCGCTTCCGGATCCTGAACGGGGGACCGACGCGCTTCTACGAGCTGGCCCTGAGCAGCGGCCAGTTGTTCCACGACCTCGGGGACGACGGCGGCCCGCGGGGGTCGCCGATCCGCCGTTCCGAGCTCCGGCTCTCGCCGGGTCGCCTGGTCGACGTGATCGTCGACTTTTCCGGCGTGGCCCTGGGCAGCGAGGTCCTGCTCGAAAACCGGCAGCCGCAGGAAAACGGCAAGGGGCCGATCGCGCGCCCGCTCTCCCCGGAAGGGGACCGCCGCGTGATGAAGTTCATCGTGGACCGGGACGCGCCCGACCCGAGCCGCATCCCCGCGCGCTGGAACGGCGCGCCGGCGGACGCTGCGGCCTCCGCGGCTCCGACGCGGACCTTCGTCCTGGACAACCGCCGGGGCGCCTGGACCGTCAACGGCAACGTCTACGACGCCGAGCGCGTGGACGCGCGGGTGAAGCGAGGTGCGAGCGAGGTCTGGATCCTGAAGAACGCGAGCAAGGAGTGGACGCACCCGGTGCCGGGCGCTCCGGAGGACCTGCGGCCGGGAGGCGAGGTCCGCCTGCTCCTGCGCTTCGGCGACAAGCCCGGGCGCTACATCCTCCCCTGCGGGAGCCCGGCGCACGCGGACCTCGGACTCCTGATCCAGTGGGACCTCGAGCCATGAACCGCGAACGGCTGCGCGCGGGTCTCGTCCTGTTGCTGGCGCTCGCCCTGGCGGCGCTGGGGATCGTGGGGGTCGATGCTCCGGGGGCGGTCCGCGACGACGGAACCGCGGCGCCCTCATGGCGAGGCCGCTTTCCTAACGTCCTGTTGCAGACGCACGACGGCCGCCGCGTGCGCTTCTACGACGACCTCGTCCGGGGAAGGACGGTCGCGCTCAACTTCATGTACGTCGAGTGCGAAGGCACCTGTCCCGGGGTCACGTCCAATCTGGTCGAGGTCGCGCGGGAGCTGGGAAGCCGCGCCGGCCGGGACGTGCTGCTGCTCTGCATGACGCTGCAGCCGGAGCGCGACACGCCCGAGCGCCTGAGGGACTACGCGCGGCGTTACGGCGCGGGGCCGGGCCTGCTCTTCCTGACCGGACGTCCTTCGGACCTGGACCTCCTTCGCCACACCCTCGGATTCTCGACGCCGGGGGCTCGGGCCGGGGAGGCGGACTGGAAGCAGCACACCGGATTGCTGAGGATCGGCAACGACCGCTTCAACTCGTGGACGGCCTGCCCGTCGCTCTCCACCCCCTCGCAGGTCTGCCGCTGGATCCGCTCGCTGGACGGTCCATCGTCCCCGCCGGCCGCCGAGCCTCCGGACTTTCCGATGGGCAACGCGCTCGCGCGTCTCGGCGGTGCGCCCGCGACGGACGCGATGGCGCTCGAGAAGCTCGTCGACGCTCTGGATCGTCTGCACCTCAATCGCTCGACCATGGAGCTCCCGCAATACCAGGAGCTCCTCTACGCGAGGATCGCTCAGTACCTGGACCTGAACCCGGGCGGCGCGGCCGCCCTGCGGGACGCGCTGGAGCGGATGTCGGCGGACTGCGCGGAGGCCGCGAAGCCCGTGGAGCGCGTCCGGGCCCAGCTCCGGGACAACGAGGAAGACCCGCGGCTCCTCGAGGCCTACCGGACGGCCTGGCAGGCCTGCCTCGCGGGGCGCGCCCGCGCGTTCCGGAAGCTGGAGGCGGTCCTCGGCTCCGGGCCGAGGCCGCGCCTGTTCCGCGAGAACGCCTCGCGCTGGCTCTACTTCCTGGAAGGCCACGCCCAGGAGCGCTGATTCTGCCCCGTAGGCTCCTTCAAAGTGTATAGTGGCATCCCCTTCGCGGAGGATCGTGGATGAAGGTTCTGGTGTCGGGCGGCGCCGGCTACATCGGCAGCGTGGCAAGCGAGGTCCTGCTCCGCGCCGGCCACCAGGTCGCCGTCGTCGACAATCTCGTCCACGGCCATCGCGCGGCGGTGCCCGAGAAGGCCCAGTTCCTCCAGGCCGATCTGGGCGATCTGCGGGCGATTCGGGACGCCGTCGCGGCCAGCAAACCAGACGCCGTCATGCATTTCGCCGGGCACATCCAGGTCGGGGAGTCCATGCGCGACCCGTTCAAGTACCTCCGCGACAATGTCGTGGGCGGGTTGCAGCTCTTCCAGGCCGCCGTCGAGGCCGGGGTCCGGCGCGTCATCCTGTCGTCGACCGCGAACCTCTTCGACAAGCCGGCGAAGGTTCCGATCGACGAGTCCGCGGCCCTCATCCCGGGGAGTCCCTACGGCGAATCGAAGCTCTACCTCGAGCGCGTGCTATCCTGGCTCGAGACGACGCACGGCCTGCGCTCGGCGTCGCTGCGCTACTTCAACGCCGCGGGCGCGACCGAGGAGCGGGGCGAGGATCATGACCCGGAGACGCACCTCATCCCGCTCGTGCTCCAGGTCGCGCTCGGCCGCCGCGAGAACATCTCGATCTTCGGCAACGACTACGACACGCCCGACGGGACCTGCATCCGGGACTACATCCACGTGAGCGACCTGGCCGACGCGCACGTGCTGGCCCTGGAGCATCTGGACCGCGGGAGCCGGACCTACAACCTGGGGAACGGGAAGGGCTTCAGCGTCCTGGAGGTCATCGAGGTCGCGCGAAAGATCACGGGCCACCCGATCCCCACGCTGCTGTCGCCGCGCCGCGAAGGGGACGTCGCGCGCCTGGTGGCCGACTCTTCGAGGATCAAGCAGGAACTGGGCTGGAGTCCCCGCATTCCCGAGCTGGAGCGGATCGTCGACAGCGCCTGGCGCTGGCTTCAGCGGCACCCCCGCGGCTACGGCCGCTAAGTCGCGCACGTCGTTGCACAGCGGCCTTCAGAATCCCCGCCGTTCCGCCTGGCACGGAACTTGCGCTTGCCGAGGATGAACTTGCTTGTACGGCGGGGGTCTGCGGGGTTATAAATTCTTGAACCGCCCAAGCGAGAGAGTGAGGGTCCAGACGTGAACCGCGACGACCTCGTCCGCTCCCTGCTCCACTACTCGGCCGCCGGAAAGCTCGACCCCCGCGTGGTGCAACCCGTGCTGCGCAAGCTGGAGGGAGAGACGTCCGCGCCGGCGACGACCGGGGCGCTGCTCCAGGCCCTCGAGGACCTGGACGATCCCGCGCTGCGCCCGCTCGCCGCTCAGGTCCGCGAGGCGCGCCGCAAGGACGCGCTCGCCCTCCACGGCCTGAAGACCCGCCGGCAGAACGTGCCCGAAGAGCTCCGCGCCAGCCTGCTCGATCTCCCGCTCGACGCCCGGCCGGGCTGGAGCGTCCGCGACAGCGCGATGTCCCGGATCCAGTCGCTCCTCCGGCTGCTTGGCGACCGCTTCTTCGCGGCACGTCATCGGGACAAGGCTCCGGCGCTGACGGCCACGATTGAAAAGAAGGTCGAGGAAGAGCTGGCGGCCCTCGCCCAGAACAGCGCCGCGTGGGAGATCGGCGGATTGCTCTCGATGCTCGGAGACGTCGAGCGTCAGGCGGCGACGGGGAAGCTCGACGTCTCGAAATTCCTGCCGGCGATCAAGCAGGCGGTCGAGGAGCGGCGCCGCCGGGCGGCCGAGGCCGCGGAGCGGATCCTGTCCCAGCCGGGGGCAAGTCCGGGGCCGGAGGTCGACCCGGAGGTCTTTCTGGGGGCCCTCGCGTCGCGCTATGCGCGGTCGCAGGACCGGGCCGAGCGGGCCCGCCTCCTCGACATCGCCTGCCAGTGGCCCACGGACCAGGCGGCTCCGGTTCTGATGGACCTGCCGCAGACGCCCTGGGAGCAGGACCGCGCCGCCATGATCCTGACGCTGCGCTTCGGCCAGCCGACGCAGACGACCTGGGAGGCCTGGCGGACCTGGCTCCGCGTCCAGACGGGCGGGAAGGGGCTCGCGGCGGAAGGGTCGCGCCTCATCGTCCGCAAGCGGCCGATGGCGATGCTCTATCTGTGGTATTCGCGGCAGAGCGACGCCGATCGCGACGCGCTGGCGGCCCTGGAACAGGCCGTCGCGGCCCGCCTTGATCCGGTCGCGATGGACGATTTCGTCGAGCGCTGGGCCGCGTCGCTGTCCCCCGCCGAAATCCAGGCGCTGACCGGGCAAGCCCCCGCGTACGTGACGATCGTCGAAGAGAGCAAGGCGGTCGCGCCCCCGCGGCCGGTCGTGAATCCTTACGTCCCGGAGATCAAGAAGGCGCCGCCTCGCCGCGAGACGCCCCCGCCGCCGCCCCCGAAGCCGTCGGTCTGGGACGTCCACCTCAAGCCGTTCTTCCTCGAGAACTGGTACATGGTGGCCGGCGTCGCGATGGTGCTGGTGGGCAGCTCGCTCCTCGCGTACTACACCTGGGACAAGCACTGGCTCATCCGCTACACGCTCATGCCGGCGCTCCTCGGCGCCTTCACGGGAACCCTGTCGTGGATGGGCGGGTGGATCGAGCGCAAGGACCAGCAGTTCAAGGGAACAGGGGCGGTGCTCCGCAGCGCCGCGATCGGCCTGCTGCCGGTCAATTTCATGGCCGTCGCGCTGCTGGCGAACGACTCCCAGGTCACCAACAAGACGCTCGCGGTGCCCCTCATGGGGCTGCTCTACCTGGCCGTCTTCGGGTGGGGCTTGTGGCGCTGGTGCTCGGCGGTGCATCCGGGGCTGGGTCTGACCCTCGGGGGGACGCTGCTCTTCCTGAACGGACTGGTCACGCTCGCGCCCCTCGCCCGCACGCTGAGCGGCGCCCGCTTCGATCAGCTCCTGCCCGTCGTCGGGACCGGGTTCTACCTCGGCTTCCTCGCGCTCCTCGCGGCGGTGGTCCGCTTCTCGCGCCGGGTCCTCGACGCCGAACTGGCGAAGGAGAAGCGCGTCGTCTGGTTCTTCGGCGCGACGCTCGCGGTGACCTTCCTTCAGGTCTTCGCCTGGGTCCATGGATCGCTGCACTACCTGCCGAAGGTCCAGACCTACGCCCCGATGGTGGTCCTGACGGGCTGGCTGCTGCTCTTCACGGAGCGCCGGACGCTGGAGCTCCGCGGGGAGGCGGAGAAGCACGGGGCCGAATCCTTCCTGGGCTTCGCGTTCATCCTGCTGGGCGTGCTGATGGGGATCGGCCACCAGCATCTGCGCATCGTCACGCTTGTCCTGGCCGGGCTGGTCTGGCTCTACCAGTCGCTGCCGCGGCGCCAGCCGCTCCATTACTGGATCGGCCTCACGTTCCTCGTGCTCGGCGGCGCCTCGGTGGGGCTGCTTCGCGGGTTCCCGCCGACCGCGTGGCCGACGCTCGGAATCGTCCTGGCGCTCGCGATGGGCGGCTTCATCCTGCTGGCCCGCTCGAACGAGGCCTTGAAGGAAGCCGCGGCGGGCATGCAGGGCGCCGTGCTGATCCTGACCGTCATCGTCACGATGCTGGCCCAGGAACACTACGGGACCAAGCCTTTCGCGGCCGCGGGGCATCTGGCGGCGGTTTCCGCTCTCTTCGGCGTCCGCGCCTGGCGCGACCGCAAGATCCGCTGGGTGCAGACGGCGATGGTGGTCCTGGCGCTCGCGGTTCCGTACCTCGCCCAAGTCAACCTGGGTGGCGGCCTCTACCATTCCACGACGATCGTCTTCGGCCTCGCGGCCCTGTCGTTCCTCTGGATTGCGCTGACGCTGCTGCGACCCTCGCCGCTGCTGCAGGGCGCTCGCTCGACGGTCCTCTGGATTTACGGGGCGCTGGCCATCGCGTGCATGGCGGTCCGCGGGACGATCGATCCGCATGCGGCGGCCGATGCGGTCTGGCTGGATCTCGGCGGACCGTTCCTGATGATCGTGGTCCTGATCTGGGCGAGCTACTTCTCGCGATCGATCATCCCCTCCGGCATGGCGATGCTGATCGGGCTCGTCCTGATGCCGGAGCTCAAGGACCATCTGCGGCAGGCGTATCCCCAGATCGGGTGGGGGACGGGCTTCGGCTCGTCGCTGGCCGCGCTCGGGCTGATGCTGGGCTGCTTCTATCTGCGCCGCGCGCCGTGGCTGAGCGCCCTGGGGGAGGGCGACAAGTATCTGGGAGAGATGCCGTACCCGTTGCGCCGGCACGACTCCACGCTGTTCACGCTGCCGATGGTCGCCAGCGCGATCTTCCTTGCCGCCAAGGTCGAGACCTGGAATCTGTTCAATCACAGCACCCCGCTTCCGCTGAAGGTCTCGGCGGCGGTCTTCATCTCCGGCATCGTGTGGACGCTCTTCGCCGTCTTCCAGCGGAAGCACTCCTTCGCCGTTCTGGCCACGCTGTTCGGACTGTTCTGGATCATCCTGGGGGTCGCGTGCGCCTGTCCCCAGGTCCTGAGGAATCCCGACGACGCCACGATCGCGCTGGCGCCGCTCCTCGTGGTGCAGGCGCTGTACTTCTCCTACCGCTTCGTTCTGCAGCCCCGCTTCGCCTGGGCCGAGGACCTGCTCACTCGGCCGACGGTCTGGACGCTCCGCCTCGGCAGCCTGCTCCTGGCGGTCCCCTGCATCCTGGGGGCGGCCTTCGGCGCCGACCCCCGCGGGAGCTTCGGCACGCTCTCGGGCGTGGTCGCGCTGCAGCTGACCTGGCACGGGCTGAAGTCGCGGCGCCAGTTCTTCGGCTTCGTCCTCTTCGCGGTGGACCTCGCGACGCTTCTGGCCTGGACCTACCGGATCGGCGGCGATCAGGCGCTCCTGGAGGCCTCGCTGGGGCTGGTCATCGCGATCCAGGCGATCCAGATCGGCCTCGAGTTCCGGAAGTCGTTCTATGAGTACCTGAAACCCCTGATGCAGCCGTTCCAGTGGGGGGCGTCGGGCCTGGCGCTGCTGCTGGGCGCGGCGATGCTGCTCTCCGTGCATCAGGAGCCTCTCCGGCCCTTGGCGGCGGTGCTGGGGCTGATCGCGCTGCTCCTGTCCGCGCGGGCAATCAGCTCGGGACCGCTCGCGCTGCTCGCCGTCCTGCTGGGCTACGTATTCCTGGAGTCCGAGGCGCTGCGCGTCTCGATCCGCATCGCCTCCTTCTCGTCGCCGCGCGGCGATCCGTTGACCGTTCTGGCGCTGCCCCTGAAGGTCTCCTTCCTGGCCTTCGCGATGGCCGTTTTCGGACACGTGGGGAAGCGGGTCCACCGCGTCAACCCCCTGGCCCTGTCGGGGCCGTTCACGCCGCGATGGCTGAAGCTGCCGGCGGCTCCCTGGATGTTCATCCCCGCCGCGACGCTCACGGTGCTCGCAACGCTGAACCACCTCAGCGCGTCCGAGTTCCGGGACAGCGCCGATCAACTCTGGGCGCCTTACGTGAGCGCCGCCACCATCGGACTGATCGCGTTCTCGACGGGACTTCTCCCCGTCTATCACGGCGCCGGAGTGCTCCTCACGATCGGCAACGTCCACCTCGTCCGCTTCGTGCTCGGGAGCGTCCTGCGCGGGAAGGGGGTCAGCGAGGTTCACCTGGTGGGCTTGGGCATCGCGTTGACGCTGCTGCAGGGGACCTTGATCCGTCTGGCGCTCCGAAAGGAGGAGATCTCCCGGCTCATCCGACGGTCGAGTCTCGTCTGGGCCGGTCTCATTCTGCTCCTGATCTCCGCGAACTACCTGGTCCATCCGAACCTGGCGGCGATTGAGTCGCTCCGCTTTGCGATCTCCGGCGCGATCGCGCTCCTCGCGGGCCTCTACTTCCGCCGGGCCGCCCGACATCCCGACCCGGCCGAGGAGCCCTACGCCCTCTGGTGCGAGGGCTTCTACCACTTCGGCGTGACGATGGCGTTCTGGTGCGCGGCCCTGATGTTGCCGCCGCTGCGTCACCCGGTGACCGCGCTCGTTGCGCTCGCGCTGCCCGCGGTCTACTTCTACGCGCGGGCGGAGAGCGGATTCCGCTCGGGCGTGGAGACCTTCGCGCGCTACCGGATCTCGGCGGCGACGCTGGCCTTCGTGGTCCTCGCGCTCTACTGCTTCCGCGGAGCCGTCCAGCTGGTCATCTTCCCGAAGGCGCCCTTCGACACGGTCTCGTACCACGCGAATTCGCCGGTGATCTTCATCCTCGGCCTCCTGCTGCTGCGGCTGCACGCGCTGGGCGGGACCAGCTGGTTCGCCTTCTACGGCGGGCTGGGCGTGATGGCGAGCACCTACTTCGCGCTGACCGCGCTGCCGGGCCTGAGCCCGTTCCGCGACCCCGTGGCCTCCTCGTGGGCCGCGATTGGCATGGCGCACTTCTTCACGCTGGCCAGCGTCCAGCGTTCGCCGCTGCGCACCGGGATCCAGCGTCTTGCCGCGATCGACGCTCCGGGCTGGCAGGCGCTGCGCCGCCCCTGGGGACTCTGCCTGCTCGTCGCGAGCCAGGCCATGGCGCTTTACGGCGTCCTCGAGGACGGCCGCCTCATGGTGGCGCCGCTGATCCTCGGCGCCGCGAGCGTCCTCGCCCACCAGGGGATCCTCCGGCAGTCCCGGATCTACTCGATGCTGGCGCAGGCCGAGGTCGCGATCGCGCTCCATGTGGGATTGCTGGGCATCCCCAGCTACCTGCCTCCGGCGCAGATCGTCTGGGCCATCCTGGCCCTCTGGGCTGCGCTCCTGATCGCGAGGCCGTGGATCGCGCGCCTGGACCCGGGCTGGGAGATGGCGCATCACGCCGGGATCCTTGCCGCGCTGACGCTGGCGCACGTGTTCTACCACGGTCCGGGCTCGACGGCGGGACTCTGGGCCTTCGGCCTGGGAGCGGTCCTGGCCGCGCTCACCCCGCGGGCATCGCGGTCTCCGCAGAGCATGACGGAGATCTCGACGGCGGCGCTGCTCCCGTGGGCGCCGGCCTGGCTCGTCTGGTTCAGCCAGTCGAAGGGCTGGGAGGACCTGCTGCGTCCCTGGCCCGCCCTGGCGACGCTGGCGGCGCTGCTGGCGACGGGCGTGCTCGCCCTGCGGCTCCAGCGAGGCTGGGCGGGGCAGTACCTGCAGGCGGCGACGCTGCGTCCGCGCCTCTTCGACCAGACGATCGCGTGGCTGGGTAAGACGGGCGAGGCCCACTACCGCGTGTTGCTGGGCCTGACGTTCGCGGGCACGGCGCTCGTCCAGGCCGGCCATTGGAACGAGCGTTACCTGGCGCACGAGCTGGCGCTCCTGGAGGGGCTTATCGCCGCGTTCGCGGTCGCCTGGGCTTTCGAGGGCAAGGCCCGCAAGGCGCCGGCGCCGTACTTCCTGGTGGAGCTCTGCGTCCTCGGGGCCTTCCTGGCGGCGCGGCAGCAGCTCGACCTGACCCGTGGGGTCTGGAAGTACGAGTACGACATCTGGGCGTCGCTGGCGGCGTTCTTCGGGTTCGTCGGAGCGAAGCAGCTCCTGGAGCGCCAGCCGCGGGAAGTGCAGATCCCGCTCCAGTCGACCCTGCTGGCGCTGCCGCTCTTCTCGGTCACCTGGATCGCCTGGCATCACTTGGGAACCGATCTCGGGCTGCTCGTGGTCGGCCTCCACAGCGCGGCGTTCACCTACCTGGGGCGGGACGACCGCGAGTCGCCGTACCACCTGGTGGCGATCGGCGGCTTCGTCGCGTTCGTCATCCTGCTCTTCTGGAGCAAGCTGCAGGTCACGCTGGTCTACGCGTACGTGATCCCGGTCGGGCTGGGCGTCCTGGTGCTGCTCCAGCTCTTCAAGGCGCGCGTGGCGGAAGAGATCCGCAACGGCGTCCGCGGCGTGACCGTGTTGTCGATGCTGGCGAGCGCGGGCTGGTCGGCCCTGCTGAGCAGCGATATTCCTCTGGGCCACAACGTCGTCCTGCTGGCGCTCTGCCTGGCCTCGATGGCGCTGGGCGGCTTCCTTCGGATCCGGCTCTACGTGGCTCTGGGCTTCGGGGCGCTGATGATCGACCTGCTGGCGCTCTTCGTCAAGGCGGTGGGGCACATGGAGCGCTCGCTCCGGATGACGATGGTGGGCTCTCTGGTGCTGGTCGTCGGCGCGGCGCTGGTCTTCGGCGCGATCTACTACAAGACGCACAAGGCGGAGATCGGTGAGCGGCTCGACCGCTGGCGCCTGCGCTTCGCGGGATGGGAATGAGTCCCCGGGAGACGAGACTCAGGCCTTCGGCTTGACGTGCTGGCGCGCGACCTCCAGCAGATGCTCGATCCTCTCCCGGTGCTTCCAGCCCGACGGCGCGGCCTTCAGGGAGGCTTCCAGGTCGGAGACGGCGCCGCTCGGGTCGCCGTTGGACTGACGGGCGCTCGCCCGATTCGCGAAGGCCTCGGGGTAGTCCGGACGCAGCTGCAGCGCGCGGTCGAAGTCGGAGAGCGCCGCGGCCACTTCGCCGACCTTCATTCTCGAGATGCCTCTCTTGTGGAACACTTCGGCCTGGGCCCGGGGCGACTCCACGGGCGCGGCCTCGGGGCCGGCCGCCGGATCTTCGACGGGCCGGAAGTCGGACGGCGGCTTGGCGTGCGGGGTCGTCCCGTTCGTCGGGGGGAAGAGGCCGAGGGGGGTCAGAATCCGGAGCTGCTCGGGCGTCAGGCCCTCGAGCTTCTTCCGCAGTTCGTCCTTGGAGACGAAAATCTCCTCGCGGCGGTCGTCGCCCACGAGGCGCTTCAGGACCAGTTCGTTGGGGGACGGGGAGCGCTTCGCGATCTCCTGGACGATCGGCCCCATCCTCGCCATCATGCGCTCGACGAGCCAGGACGGCCGCTCGTGATCCTTCAGGATCCTGCCGTCCATCGTGAACAGGAGCAGGACCCGGCGGGACTTCAGGAGCTCGGCCGTGCCGGCGGCCAGCGCGTCCCAGAGGGCGAGGAACTTGGGAAGCTCGGCGCTCTTGACCTCGAGGGGCTGCTCGCCGGTCTTGGGCGGATCGTCCGCGCGGAAGATCAGCGCTTGAGCAGGGTGCCGCCGCAGCCGGGCGTCGAAGCCTCGGCCGCTGCCGTCGGCGCCCTGGCGCAGCTTCAGGCTCAGCTGATCGGGCGCCATGGAAAGCTCCGACACGTAGTACTTGTCGAGGCGCTGGGGACGGAGCTTCGTCTCCTTGCTCAACCAGCTCCCCTCAGGGGTCTCGAGCTCGAGGTGCTCGATGAACTGGTCCAGCCGGACGGGCTTGGCGAAGGCATGCGTCGCGGGCACGTCGAGCTCGATCGCGCCCTCGACGCCGTAGGGCGCCGCGAACGACAGGCGCGCCTCGAAGCGGTCGTCTCGAAGCTGGAGGTTGAGCACCGTCCGGGCGTCCACGAGGTCCTGCTTGAGCAGCAGCTTCTCGAGCGCCTTCTGGCAGGATTCCCGCAGCTTGCCGACCTGGGCTTCGAGCCGGGCCAGGACCTCGGCGAACGCCGCTTTGGCGCGCTCGGACTCTCCCCGCGAAAGCTCGAGGGCGGACTTGATGACCGCGGAAGCGGCTCGGCCCGAGGGCGACTCGGGGGCGCTGCGGGCGGCATGTTCCAGGGCCCGCTGGACGAGGGCCGGCAAGCCCTCGACCTTGGCGAGCTCGGCGTCCGCGGCCCGGCGGCGCTCGGCGGCCCGGCCCAGCTCGACCTGCATCTGCTGTTCGGTCTGGAGGATCTGGACCGCGAAGTCGACGGTTTCGCGCAGGCACTGGATGAAGTTGACGTCCAGGGGGGACGGGGTCGAATCGCCGTAGAGGTATTTCATCGCATCCTTCCCATCAACGAGCCGAGAGAGGGAGGGGCTGCATTCAGGGAATCCCCTAGTCCCCCACCGGCCTACAAAGGGATCTATAGCCCATTTTTGATGGGAGTCAATGGCTCCGATGGATTCCGGGCGGGGCGGAGGGACGGGGCGGGCGTCAGCGACGGCCGCCGAAGGACCGCTTGCCCGAGCGGGCCAGCGGGAGCTCCTCGGACTCTTCGGGCTCGCCTTCGACGCGACGGCGGATCATGCGGGCGAGCTTCTTCAGGTCCTCGAAATCGGAGGGCTTCACGCAGTAGGCCCGGATGCCCAGCCGCAGCGCCTCCTCGATGTTCTCGGGAGCCGAGGAGGAGGTGATCATGAGGACCGGCAACGGGCGAGTGTTGATCCGCGAGCGGAGCCAGGAAAGGATTTCGAGGCCCGAGCGCCGCGGGAGCTTCAGATCGAGGAGGAGCAGGCAGGGCTGGGGATTCTCGGAGGCGTTCTCGTAGGGAGGGGCGCCGGAGAGGTAAGCGACGGCGGCGTCGCCGTCCGAGAGGATCCGGAGCGGCCGTCGCAGCCCCGCCTTCTTGAGCGCGAGGCGCAGCAGGTCGGCGGCTTCGGGGTCGTCTTCAATAAGCAAAATCGGACGGTTGTCCTGGTGCATGGTCCCATCCCTCTGAGATTCGTTCCATAAAGAGCCAAACGGGGCCGGAGTGTTACGCGAGATGGGAACGGTTCTCAGAAACCGGGAACCCCGCCCCCGGGTTAAAAAAGTGAATGCGATCAGTGCTCCTCGCGGCCGCGCTGGCATGCGTCGCCTTCCAGAGCGATCCGCCTCGCTCCGCCGCCTCGGGCTTCGCGATTCCGACCTTCCACTGTCTTGGCCTCTACTGGTCGCCGCCGGGAGGAGCCGCGGACAAGGCGGTCTCGGTCCGCTACCGCAAGGCGGGCGCCTCGGCGTGGAAGGAAGGGCTTCCCCTGCGCTACAACCCCATCCCGAACACCGAGGAGGATCTCAGCGACTACCGGGGCAGCATCGTTGACCTTCAGCCCGCGACGTCGTACGAGGTTCAGCTGACTCTCGCGGGCGCGGCGACGACCACGACCCTGACGGCGGCGACGTGGAGCGAGGAATTCCCGGCCGGGGAGCTGGTCAAGATCGCCGACGGGGACAAGACGCTGGAGATCACCAAGTCCGGCACGCCGGCCGCCTACCGGGTCTATGACGGTCGCGGCGTGACAATCGACGTCCGGCATCATCACGACTCCTGCATCACGATCGACGCCTCCTACGTGATCGTCCGCGGCGTCACCCTGAAGGGCGCGG
>Ga0310813_10000120_pt1 | contig 57768 bp, 39 predicted proteins | sample YN3metagenome_FD_203086 | JGI IMG/M metagenome (GOLD analysis project Ga0310813, IMG submission 203086) | Soil microbial communities from experimental microcosm in Duke University, North Carolina, United States - YN3 | ecosystem: Engineered > Artificial ecosystem > Soil microcosm > Unclassified... | reverse complement strand
CTAAGCCACATAAAAGGCTGTTGAGCCGAATAAGGCGATTATCAAAAAGCCTAAGCCGTAAACAAAAAGGTTCAAATAATCGTCACAAGGCAAAGCAAAAGCTATCTACTTTACATTATCGTATTTCCAATATTCGTCGAGATGCACAACATAAGCTGACAACGAGACTGGTGAATGATTTTGATATCATGGGGATAGAGACATTACATGTTAAAAACATGATGAAGAATCGAAAGTTATCTCGTTCAATAGCAGATATGGGTTGGTTTGAATTTCGCAGGCAACTGGAATACAAGGCAGCAGCAGAAGGTAAAGCAGTCATTGTGGCAGATAAGTGGTTTGCCAGTAGTAAAATTTGCTCGCATTGTACTCATAAACGAGAAAGCTTACCCCTTTCCGTGCGCACATGGATCTGTCCTGATTGTGCAACAACCCATGATCGTGATATCAATGCAGCTATTAATTTGAAAAACATGGCGGTAAGTTCTACCGTCAGTGCTACTCTGCTCAAACAGAGTGATGCACATGCCTGTGGAGCACCCGCTAACGGGATAGCAGCATAAGCTGCTATTAGTTATGGTGCGATGAAGCAGGAATTTAACGCTAAATCTGCTTAGGTAGGTTTAGGTAGGTTTAAAGGAACGGTATGTCCCAGATTGATCAGTTCGAGCAAAGGAAAAAATAGTAAAAATGTTGGAAGTGGGTCAAGGTGATGAGGATTATGATTTTTTGACTGGAGCAGAATAAAATTAATAATGCCTATGCAATGAGAGTATACTATGGATAGAAAGACTGACTTATTTTCAAGACAAGCGCGTTGGTTCATTTTCGCAAATGACCGTCTGCTGCTTGCAAAAAATGAAATTGCGATGACATTGCCTGATGGATTGGCTGCTCTTAACCTGAGCGCTCATTTTATTCGACAGTACCCACTAAGACAACTGGAAAGTGTAGATTGCTATTGTGCAGAGGTAGATGAAAATATTACTATTCCGTCCGATGCAAGTTTTGTTCCTTTGCGGAAAGCCTTCGATATATTAGGCGTTGATTATCAAAAACCTGCTGCGCGTGCTTACTCCATTATTAATTGGGATAAAAATAATAAATACTGCGGTCGCTGTGGTGCCGTCACTGAACTAAATGAAGAAATATTCGAGAGAAAATGCCCTCAATGTCAATTATTGCATTACCCGCGTATCTCACCCTCTGTTATTGTTTTGATTAAAAAAGATGATCATTTATTAATGGCGAGAAGTCCTCATTTTTCGCCCGGTGTCTATGGTTTAATCGCGGGATTTGTTGAATCTGGTGAGAATGTTGAGGATGCAGTGCATCGTGAGATACAAGAGGAAGTTGGTATCAAAATAAAAAATTTGCGTTATTTTGGATCGCAGCCGTGGCCATTTCCAGATTCTTTAATGATTGCGTTCATTGCCGAATATGATTCTGGCGAAATTGTGATTGATCCTCGTGAAATAGAATCGGCTAACTGGTACAGATATGACTCTATTCCTGGATATCCTTCGTCTAGAATAACCATAGCAAAAAAATTAATTGATTATTTTATGTCAGAGCAAAATCGACTTTAATGTGTCTAAGCTGATATTGGCGCCACTTACAAATAAGAATCCGGCTTACAAAGAATGCTGCGACTGGAGTAGAAAATGAAAATTGATCAAATCAAGTGAAGGAATAGTTATTCTATTTCAAGCTTTTTCGATTGAAGAACGTTTAAAGTTCACCGTAAGATGGCTCGATAAAACCCGTGATTTCAAGTGCGGGGAGTGTATACCCAATAAGAATAAGGTAGTTGTCACATGGAAAAAATACAAGAAGCCGCTTTAAGCGGCGAATTTGATCGCCTGAGAGAGTTGTTAGAGGGTTCTGGTATCGATTTAAAATCACAAGTTGATTTTGGAGAGCAGTTGTTAGAAATAGCAATTAAGAATGGCGATGATCCAATAGTTGCGTATTTACTGAAAAAAGGTGTGAACGCTAGTAAATTTGTACATTATGATCCAGCTAAATTTCGACATCAATTGTTTGAAGCTGTGCTATCAGAAAATATTGTAAAAGTGAGATTATATTTTGAAACTGATATTAAAGAGAAGATCTCGAGAGAGACGCTCAGAAGATTTTTAATTAGCGCTGTCATTCATGATAACAAGGCGCTAGCTGAGCTTTTAGTAGAGAATGGTGCTGACATGAATGATCATGTTCGCAGCGGCAGGCATAAGGGAAAATCTATCAGGGCATTGGCCAAGTCAGTAGGAAGTACTGCTATTGATGCGCTACTGGATACCGTAAGCGAAGCAGATCAACTCGATACTGCGGTATCTTCTACCAAGAAACAAAAAATGCTAAGCAATCTAAAGGCCCATTTTTGTATTTCTTTAATGGGTGGTAATTTTGAAAAAGTTAAATTTTTTGTTGAGAAATGTGGCGCTGATGTCAATTGGATGACAGCGCAAAAAACTTGCCGGCGACCGAGTCATTCCATGCTACATTTTGCGATCATCTCTGGTCAGTTAGAAATAGTGCGTTATCTGGTCAAACAAGGTGCCAATATTAAAGATGCTGATGTGATAACTGCTCTGAGAAGTGAAGAATACAGTATTTTCGAATATTTAGTTAAGGAATTTGGCAGTCAAATAAGAGAAGGTGCACTATCAGGCACTTTACGCTACGCAATTGAAAAGAAAAAAAAGAAAGTAGTGAATTTTCTTATCGAGCGTGGAGCGCCCATTGATGCCATCCCTGAGTATATTATCGAGCAATCTAATAATGCTATTCAGGAAAAAATAGCGGCACGTAGGGCGCAGGATGAAAAATCATTAGAAGCTGTCATGCAAGGAGATATTGAATTTCTTGAAAAGCAATTTCAACTTGGTATCATCATCAATTATAAAAATCCAAAAACAGAAACAGTTTTTATGAAAATTGTCGAGGATGGCAAAGTTGAAGTCATAGATTTCTTGTTTCGTACGGGGAAAATACCTGCTGAAATAGCAGAGAAAGGATTAAAGCGAGCAGTTTCTCATGGAAATGCAGCAGTAGTGTCATGTTTTATAGCGCATGGCATAGATATTGATTGTTTGTATGAGGAAAATCCTGCGCTTTCGTTAAAAGAACAAGAAGTCATGAGAATAATTAACGAGAGAGTAGCGTTAAATAATCGTTTTCTTGATGCAGCCAGCAGAGGTGATTTAGATGCATTAGACGCACTTTCAGTGGTAGGTATTTCACTTAATCAAAAAAGCAAGGTAAAAAAAGATGCTTTCATGGAAGCGTCGAAAAATGGTCATGTGAATATCATTAGATACTTACTATCCCATGCCGCGGTTGAAGAAGAATTGATGGATGATGCAATCATCATTGCCGCTGAGAATAATTGTGTAGACATAGTTAAGTATTTGATAGAGTTAGGGTTTGATATTAGAAAGAAAAGCAAATCTCATGGGAAATACCCTGCGCACACACAAAATGATAGGCGAGAATTTGATGAAAAAACGGTGATAGAGACATTATTTATTGCCTTCGCTGCTAATGGCAATACAGAGATGTTAACGTTTTTGATGCAAATGGATATCAATTTATCAGCATACACGATTACACAAGCAGCCTTAGCTGCTGTTGAGAAAACGCATTTGGCGGTTCTCACATTTTTAGAAGACCAGTATCATGCTAATGATGTTTTTATGATAGCAGCTGCTGAGCAAGGTAGCTTAGAAATACTAGATTTTCTGATGAATAAATTTTCTGATAAATTGTCTTATATCCATCATGATAGAATTCTCACAGCAGCAGTCAAACACAATCATATGAACGTTGTAGAATATTTTCACAAAAAGGGTAAGCTGCAGTACGCAGGCGATCTTCTTTGTGCTGCAATCGAGGCTAAAAATCAGGAAATGGTACAATACCTTGTGGATAGAGGAATGAATATTGATGCATGTGACGTAACTAAAGCATGTAACGATAGCGTAATAAAGGAGATTTTCAAGGAGATTTTTGACAGGCGCAGATTATTGAATGAAAAATTTTTAGAAGCCATAGAAAATGGTGATTTAGCTTTACTGCAAACTTGCTTTGAAAAGGGGGATTTTATTCCATCTCTGTCATCGTATGCTGCTGAAGCAGCACCCATGAGTAGAGCATCTGCCATGGGTCATGTACATATCATGGCATTTCTTAGAGAAAAAGGATTCAGAATAACAGGCTATTCTGACGGTGAATCGATAAGAAACAAACCACTAGAGTTGGCCGCAAAATCTGATCAAGCAGATGCTGTGATATACTTATTAAAAAATGGTGCTGAGATAAATGCCCTATTTCGTGGTAGAGAAACCTATTCACAAGCAATAAAAAATATAATAGATGAGTATACCAAACCATGTAATCAGTTAATTGAAGCCGCCAAAACTGGCGATCTTTCTTTATTATCAGTCCTATTAGAAATGGGCGTAGATCCAACAAGTACTGATGTAGAAGGTAGATGCGCGTTGTATGAAGCAGTTATCTGTGGACAACTTGCAGCAGTAAAAATGTTATGCGAAAAATATGCTTTTCTAGAAGAGGATCCATATGATAAACGATTGAATCTTTTACGGTTAGCCGTACAATACCGTCACATAGCAGTAGCAGAATATTTACTAGGACTTAAGATTCCGCATGATAGATTAAATTGCATAGAAACGGCAATAGAGAATGATCATTTTGAGATGTTTCAATTACTGTACAAATATGGTGTAAAATACAATGTTTATGATAATAAGGAATATTTTAAGGCGTTAATAAAGAAAGACAGAGTTGAATATGTAAAGTGTTTATTAGATACAGCATCAGAAGAAAACGTAAATCGTTTAATGAAAGATGCTTTTATAGCAGCAGCTTCTACAGGTTGTATAGCTGTCTTGCAGGATTTGTTGAAAAGAAAAATGGATATAGAACAAGTTGTATATCCATTATATGATGGGTATGATGCCGAATCATGCGATACTCATGAAAGTCATTGTGAAAAAATTTCCGTAAAAGCTTGTAAAGAGGCCGTGAAAGCAGGGCATATAGCTGTTTTGCAATTTTTATTACAATATGTAGACATTGAAAATGCAGGCGAGGTCATTTTAAAAGAAGCAATTAATGCTCGACAAATTCAAATAATAGAATTCTTGATTTCTATTGGTATTCCATTAAAAGTAGGGGAAATGGACGAAGTATTATCACGAGCTGTAAGCCATAATGAACGTGATATGGTGTATTTTCTGATAGGAGCTGGCGTTGATATAAAGTCTATACGAAGCAAAATTATTCATTACCCCTTTCCTGATAAGAAAGATGAGAAATATGAAAGAGATAAGCTTGAAATAAAAGCAGTTATTGAAGAACGCAGATCACTTAATAATCGTTTTGTATCGGCTGCTATGGAAGGTAATCTCACAGAACTTGATGCATTACTTGCTCAAGGCGCGTGTGTCAATCATCAAAATTCAGATGGTCAAATAGCCTTTATTCAAGCTATTAAAAATGGTCATTTTCACGTGGTGAAGTTCTTGATGCAACGTGGTGTAGATCTTAACAAGAAGAATAAAATCATCAGAGGTAATCCTTTAACTAGCAATGTTGGACGAGCTGCTTTAGAAGCAGCAGTAGAGGTATGTTCCTTAGAAATAGTCCAGTATCTTTTAGATGCAGGTGTTCAGTTAAATTCTTGCGATGGTTCTATTCTAAGCAGAGCAATAAATATTCCTCAATCAGTATTTAATCAATCTAATAAACAAGAAAAAATGGCTCAGCAACTTCAGATTGTTAAATGCCTGGTGAATTATGGTATCGCTATCGAACACAGTCATCTTAAAGAAGCGATATCAAAAAATATATTTGAGATAGTAGAATATCTTATTGGGAAAGGTGTTTGTTTATGGCAAGGAGAGCGATCCGGGACAAGAAAACGAGCTGAAATTGAGTATCCAAGCGCAGCAATAAGAGATCTGATGACAAGTCGCATACAGTTAACGGACACGTTTATACGGGCTGCTGGGAGCGGAGAACTAGCTGTAGTGAAAAGATGTTTGGCTGATGGTGTATTCATTAGTCATCGAAATGCTGAAAATCAGTCTGCATTTATTCAAGCTGTTAGCAAGGGTCATTTGCATGTTGTTAAATTCTTAATACAGAAGGGGATAAAATTTGAAAAATCTGACACTGAATATTATCCTGAAAACTTGAATGAAGCCATGAAAATCGCTCAAAAAAATAATCACACCGATGTTTTAAATTTTCTTTTAAAGTATAAAAGTTATGTAAAGCATCTCTCTGATTTAAGTGATCCCTCTTCTTTTGAAATAGAAGAAGATTCTGTCCCGGTAAAAGAATATGAGTTATTTAAAGGTGAAGGTGAGAAGGAAGGCAAGATAATAGAAGAAGAGGAAGAACAAGCTGATGCTGCGAGCAGCCTCTTGCTATTAAGCCGAAAGTCTGGGAATGTGGTAGAAGGATTGCCTCAAGAATTAATACCTTACATTATTCAATTCACGGATAATATTTTTCCTCTAAAAGCGGAAACAGTTGCAAAATCTGCGCTTACAATCCCAGGTGGAAGTTTTACCGCATCTCCTGGTCTGCTATTTTCACATAGAGTGATGATAAGTAAAAAATTAGATTGTATGGCAAAAAGAGCGATAAACATAGTCGAGAATCATGCTGCATGTTATACCACTAATGAAATAGCTTTCTTTGTACAAAAGCAAATGGTGTCTCATATGTTTTATACGGGGATGGATAAAGATTCAACTATGGTAAGACTGACCGAGAAATTGAAAAATTTTAAGAAATATCAAGAGTTAGAATTTATTTTATCAATTAAAACCAACGAAACGCACTTTTCTGCACTGTATATTAGAAGAAATCCTGGTAGAAGGTTTTCTTGTGATGTTTTTTATATAGATCCCACTGGTAATTCAGGCAGCCTAGCTGAACCGATAAAACGCATCTTGCAAAAAGAGTTGCGTGTATCGTCTAATCAAATAATAGCAAGTAAAACCATGCTGCAGTGCTGCGATGCTAAGGAAAAAATTACCTTAATGGATGACCTTCATTCCGGTGCTTATCTGATTTTTATATTAACAGAAATGATGAGAGGCTATGCTAGAATTCATCAAACGATGTTGGAGATTAATATAGGTGATGAGGATCATCCGAATTGGCATCGTATTTCTCACTTAAATCAAGAATCCTCTAAAGAATTTGGAGAAATGATCAGGCAATATCATGCTGAGTTCCTTAGAACACGTAAAGCTTCTATTGATTTAAAAACGTATTTAATAGAATTATTAAATCGTCAACAAGATACAGCAGAAAAGGTTATTGATGAAAGAGAAAGAAGTGAATTGTTGTCTGCGAGGGATCTATTTCCTGGGCACCTGATAGGGAAGCGCTAGCGTGAATGTAGCGCCTTTTCCAACACCTTCACTTTTCACCGTGATGGTTCCACCCATTTCTTTGGCTGACAGCGCACTGGTGTGCAAACCAAAACCATGGCCACCATCTCTTGTCGTGAATCCATAAGTAAATACGCGGCGCATATCCTCATGGCGAATCCCGACACCATTATCAGTAATGTCAATTCTAAATTGATGATCATCGTTTAACGAAATACGCAATGATACTACTTTTTCCCTAGCGGTGGATTCAAGTAAAGCATTCTTCGCATTAGTTATTAAATTAATTAATATTTGAAGCAATTTGACTTTATCAACCAAAACCGCGCTGATGGAAGCATACTTTTTTATCACAACAATATTGGTTTTATCAATGCCAGATATTAATATTGCCTCATCGAGCACGCTAGCAATCGAAACAATCTGCTCTAGATGAGTCACTTTGCTGTAGCTTTGCTGCATATCGATAATATGCTTAATATGTTGTATGTTATTTAATAAAGTCTCAGACTCCAAAGCAATTTCACTTTGTTCATTTTTCCATTGCGCAGCAAGCATTTCAATATATTGCGGCAGCGCAGCACCTTTATTATCGTTAGAGAAAAAAGTCACTAAATCATGCTTGTTGTCGTTTATCAATTTACTTAACTCAGATAACACGTTTAATTTAGAATTGGCGGATTTGCTCGCCAATGTGGATGCAGACACATTTACGCTATTTAGTACATTTCCCACATTGTGCAGCACACTGGCTGCGACTTCTGCCATACCAGCTTGATGCGCGAGAAGGAGCAACTTCTGATTTCTTGCTTCCATCATCGTAGAAATAAGAATTGCTATCATAAAGATACAAAATATCACAACAGCGACACCAACAGCCAAAAACGCCGGATCGACGGCAGATGTTATTTGTTGAGCGGTCTCAAGCGGGGTAAAGACGGCAGCGTACATGCCCGTATAATGCATGCCGCATATCGCAGCACCCATAATAAGCGCACTGACAAATTTAAGACGGAATTTTACGTTAGCCACAACTTGATTGCTCTTTAAGGCAAGCCAGAGTGCAGCCTCTGATGCGAATATAGCAATCACAATGGAAAGGAAAAATATCCACGGGATATAGTGTATATTCATGCTGATCTTCATTGCTTGCATGCCAGTGTAGTGCATCGCTGCAATGGCTAGGCCCAATATAATACCGCCCACAAACAGATGGATAAAATTAATGATTCTTGGTTTTAACAAAAATAAAGCAAATGCAGAAGCCATGATTGCAACCAGCAAAGAAAAGCCAGTCCAGAATTCATCGTAACTCATCGTCATCATTGGCATGTTAAAAGCCAGCATACCAATAAAGTGCATAGACCATATACCCGCTCCCATGGAAATAGCGCCACCAATCAGCCATACCGTAGTAACGAACCTTGTATTCCCAACATCTCTTAGGCGCCCTGTGATATCGAGTGCAACGAAGGAAGCAAATGACGCTACAATATACGATAAAATGACTAAACGAAAATCATACGTGCCCAACATTTCATTGGCAGGTAGTGCTGTCATCTGAAAAAAACTTTCAAGCATATATTCCCTCGTCTACATATCCTCTGAAGTTTCATCAAATGCTAAGATGGGAGATGATTTGCGCAACATGGCTTCGCACTCAGATGATGAAATCGGTTTGCTAAAATAAAATCCCTGGAATTCACCACATTTCTGCTCTTTAAGGAAATCATATTGTTTTTTCGTTTCCACACCTTCTGCGAGCACCTCAAGGTTTAAGTGATGCGCCATCGTAATAATGGCCTGAATGATGACACCATCGCCTCTATTTGAATCAATATTTTGGACAAAAGATTGATCTATTTTAAGGCGATCAACAGGTATCTCTCTCAGGTAATTTAGACTAGAGTATCCGCTGCCAAAATCATCGAGCGCAATCTGGATGCCAATTTCTTTTAAGTCTTTTATCGCTTTAATTGAGCAGGCATTATTGATAACGGTATTCTCAGTGAGTTCTATTTCAAGATATTCTGGATCTAATCTGGATTCGCTTAATGCGTTTTTTACAATGTCAACGATATTGTAAAGTCTAATCTGTTTTGTTGTAATGTTGACAGCCACACGTATGTGTGGCAGTCCTTGTTCTTGCCACTGCTTATTTTGCTTACACGCCGCGCGTAAAACCCATTCTCCAATTTGGACAATCAGTCCAGCTTCCTCAGCCAAAGGGATAAAATCTATTGGTAGCACAACGCCTTTTGTAGGATGATTCCATCTGATCAATGCCTCAACGGAGACCAGTCTCTGGCTTGCAAAGTCAAATTGCGGTTGATAACTTAAAAAAAACTCATGATTGGCAATAGCCTGCCGAAGCGCTTCCTCTTGCTCAAGGCGATCGAGACTTTTTGCATTAAACGCTGATTTATAAAATTGATATTGATTGGTTCCACGTTCTTTAGCATGGTACATGGCAATGTCTGCGTTACGCAATAAGGTATCGATGTTCTTTCCATCTTGCGGATAAAGGCTAATGCCAATACTTGTTGTTATTGATAATTTACGTTCGTTAATATAAAGCGAATCATGAAAGGTGTTTAATAATTTGGTAGCAATTTCTGAAGCATCATTGCTATTTTTTATATTTTGTATGATAACAACAAATTCATCTCCACCTAAACGAACCAAGGTATCTTCCTCGCGAAGAGCAGACTGTAAACGATTAGAAACATGACGAAGCACTTCATCTCCAGCATTGTGGCTTAAACTATCATTAATTAATTTGAATCGATCAAGGTCCAAGAATAAAACAGCGAACATTGCATTGTTTCTATCAGAGGATGCGATCGCCATATGGAGTCTATCAAGCATTAACATTCTATTAGGAAGTCCAGTTAATGAATCGTGTGTGGCTTGATATTTTAAATCTTCCGTTCTCTCTTCAATTCGACTTTCAAGTGATGAGGTATAAGATATTGATTCCTGTAATAGCTGCCATTTTTTTGTTAGCGCACAGGCTAATTGTCTGACCGCAATATTATCAAATGGTTTTTTTAAGATGATCAGGTTGTCATTGACGCCAAGTTCATCGACTGTTTGTTCCCACGTATAGTCTGAATAAGCGGTGCAGATAACAACTTGTATGTTCTTGTCAATTTCCCATATATGCTTTATTGTCTCTATACCGTCCCACCCTGGTGGCATCCGAATATCAACAAAGGCAAGCGAATAGGGGCTCCCCTCGTGAAACGCCTTGTCGATAAGCTGAACACCTTCTTGGCCTTGTGAAGCTGTGTCAATTGCAAAATTGGGTAATTTGTCGGCTTGACTCGTCTTATTAAATAATTGATTTTCAAGACTTTCCATACTATTTTTGAGGGGCGAGCTGGATTTATTAGCTGTTAAAATCTTAATAAAATCTTGATGTATTGCTGGATTATCATCAATGATGATGATACGCATGACATGCTTCTCGCTCATAGAACGCACCTTCCAATGGAGTGAAGTGTGATGAGTATATCATAATATACAATTCTTTATTTTTCAATAATAAAGTGGTACATTTGATTTTCTTTGATAATCAATAAATCTGAAATGAAATTAGTTTAAGCGTGCGATTTAAATAACAGGAAAAAACAGATGACACTCATTTCATTGCTCGCAACCAGCGTTCAGCAAAAAGCATCTGACTTGCACTTATCTGCAGGGGCTGTACCACTCATGAGAGTGAGCGGTGATTTATGTGTTATACCAAACTGCGCGCTGCTAACACCGGATACAGCAAAACAAATTATCTATGAAATGCTAACGACGGATCAACAATTATTGTTAGAAGAGAAACGAGATATTGATTTTGCAATTTCCGTTCCAGATCTAGCACATTTTAGGGCTAATGTTTTTTATCAACGCTTAGGATTATCTGCAAATTTCCGTGTCATCCCTCGTGCCGTACCGAATATTGAAGATTTACATCTGCCAGGCTGTTTAAAAGAGTGGGTTAATATATCGCACGGTTTAATTGTAGTTGCAGGCGCAACAGGTTCTGGAAAAAGCACAACATTAGCGGCTTTAATAGCACATCTGAACGCACATCGTGCCTTGCATATTGTGACAATTGAGGATCCTATTGAGTTTTGTCATGTGAGTGAAAAAAGTTTGGTGCATCAACGTCAGGTTGGTCGTGATGCAAGCGATTATCCTTCCGCGCTGCGCGCAGCTTTGCGAGAGGATCCAGACCTTATTTTAATTGGTGAAATGCGAGATGTGGAAACCATGCGTTTGGCACTGACTGCTGCAGAGACTGGACATGTCGTGATGACGACCTTGCACACTGCCTCTGCGCCTAGAACAATTAATCGTATCATTGATGTCTTTCCTGCGGGTGAAAAGGAATGGGTGCGCGCGATGCTATCAGATTCGCTAGAGGCTGTGATTTGCCAGCGTTTAGTTAAGACAGAACAGGGCGGTAGACGCGCCATTTTTGAATTGATGCGCAAAACGCCGGCTATTTCACATTTAATCCGAGAGAACAAGATATCTCAAATTTACAATGTCATGCAAACAAACGCTGCTGTTGGTATGTGTACGTTTAGTAATGATTGATTACTTTATCTTATAACAAAATCGATTTTAATGTTTCCAAGCTAATATTCGCGCCGCTTAAAACGACGACTACATTTTTTCCTTGGAATTGTTGTGCTGTTTTAATCAATGCAGCGAGCGGAACGCCTGATGCGCCTTCGACTAAAAGATGTTGCGTTTTGATTAAGCTGATAATGGCATCTTTAATTTCCTCTTCGGAAACGAGAATATAATCATCTACCAACTTTTGGCAAATTTCAAACGTAATAGCGCCTGGTTCTAATCCTCCTCCTGTTCCATCAGAAAGAGTTGGTAGCGTTTTGATATCAGCAATATGTCCTAATTTCACTGATTCTGCCATTGCTGGTGAATTTTCTGGCGAACAGCCAATGATTTTTGTTTGAGGTGACACTGATTTTAAATATCCGGCAATACCCGCAATGAGTCCTCCGCCACCAACGGGAACCAGTACTGCGTCTACTTGATCAAGTTGATTAGCCAGTTCTAAGCCGACGGTACCTTGTCCGCCAATGACTTGTGGATCGCTATAAGGCGAGACATAAATCATATTGTGTTGCTTTGCATATTCTAAGGCATGTATTTCTGTCTGCATGCAATCATTACCATAAAATTCTAAAGGTACCTTATAATTTCGTATATTATCTACTTTAGTAGAAGAAGCATTTTCTGGCACAAAAATTTTTCCTTGGATATTGAATTTACTCAAGCCAAAAGCAACGGCGGCACCATGATTGCCGGATGAGGCGGTCACTACGCCTTGCTCTCTCTCTGATGGCGACAAGCTCAATATTTTACTCATTGCGCCTCGCACTTTGAATGCGCCTGTATATTGAAGATTTTCACACTTTAGGAAAACATTGGTTTTTGTGATGCGGCTTAATGCAACCGAATAGTCAAGCGGCGTCTCTTTTACATGGGGGCGTATTCTTTTTTCCGCTGCTAACACTTCGTTTTTAATATCAAACATATTTTCCCCTATGGGGTAACTTTTCAATGATAATTGATTCATTATAATGAGTTGTTTCCATTTTGGAAACAACTGAAAAGTGCAACAGGTTGTTGCACAATTGAGATGGTCTCACAGTGTGATTTTATTAGATAAATTAGAGATTTCTGAGCAGCGCCTTTGATAGGTAATTTTTTATTTACTCTCAATTGCTGCTTTTACTTTCTTTAAAACTTTAGCTGTGACCTTGCTTTGTGCTTCAAGTTTGCTGATGTAAGCTTGAGTCACTTTCATGCGCTTTGCTAATTCTTCTTGGGTAATGCCAGCATTAATGCGAGCAAGAGCGATAGGGTTATCTACATAATCAGTTAATTCAAAGGGTACATAATCTCCACTGCTATATTTTTTCTTTAAAGCTTCTTCGATCTCCTCACGTAAAGAGTTATAGATACTGAAGGGCAATAAGACATATTCTGCTTTTCCATCAATTGATTTGATAATTTGCAAGGTCATTTGTAGGCTCCTCCACGTGGCTTAATCTTCTCTATAGCAATTAAATCACTTATATTTTATTATTATAAGTTATATTTAGTTATATTTCAAGAGTTTTCACTTGAGGGCTTAATCGTGTTTTTTAGGAGTTTCTGGTGAAGACATGGAAATCATGTCAGTATTGCACGCTAACTAAGATACAGAATAGCAGTAAAAATAAAGCATCTAATCTAACTATTTGATTTTACTATCCTTAGCGTTCTAGTGACGCTGTCATGTGTCGAGGATCAGGGTGATCCAGACCGGCCGATGAAATGAGCAGAACCGCTTGTGCAAAAACCCCTTGACTTTAACGTTACGGCATACCTTAGGGTGCCGCGAATTGATAGAGGTTGTTATGGTGTATACAGTAAATAAGTTGGCAAAATTATCAGGCGTGAGCGCTAGAACGCTACGTTTTTACGATAAAATTGGCTTATTAAAGCCAGCATATATTGGTGATAATGATTATCGATACTATGAAGGAGAGCAACTTCTGATGTTGCAGCAAATATTATTTTACCGTCAACTTGATTTTCCGCTTAATGAGATTCAAAAAATCATTGGCAGTGACAATTTCGATAAAATCGAAGCGCTTAAATCACACAGATGCATTCTCGAACAGGGGCTTAATCGCACTCAGCAAATGATCAAGACCATTGATCACACCATTTCACATTTGAGAGGTGAGGAAAAAATAAAAGACAAGGAGTTATATTATGGTTTCGATTCAGAAAAACAAAAAGAACATGAAAAATATCTTGCTGAAACAGACATCGTTATGCAGGAATCCACGGATGAATGCTAAAAGGTTTCTCGCAAATGGTGAAAATTATCGGTATTAGTGGCATGAGTGGTTCAGGAAAATCTGCATTAACTGAAGCGCTAGGTAAAAGACTACATGCAGAGACGCTATGCTGGGATGATTTTGATGGGATATCGCAAGATCAGAAAGATTATGCTAAGCGGTATAATATGAGTAGAGATTATCACGGATGGAGATATGATGCGCTTGTTGAAGTTCTCAAGCAGCTAAAATCAGGTAAAAAAATTATTTGTCCTGTTACCGAAAAAGCATTAACGCCTACCGATTATATTATTTTTGAGGCACCGCTTGGACGTAAGCATGTTGCAACAGGTCAGTATATTGATTACTTAATTTTTTTAAACACGCCGCTTGATATTGCACTTGCAAGAAAAGTACGCGATTTTCGTGATAAGTCGAATTTAGATATAGCGGAAATTTTTGAAGAGCTGGATTTTTATCTCGCTACTTCCAGGTCTCTGTATACAATGTATTATGAAAAAGTGAAAAAATCTTCTGATTATGCGGTTGATGGTAATCAATCATTAGATGATATTGTTGCTAGCGTGGTGCAGAAAATTCAAACTGATGGAATATGTTAGTTTAACCATGAAAATGTTGCGTCGTTATGCACTCATTGCACCCCAAGTTATCTTTTTTTTGTATTCACATGTGGCGCTGCAATTTTTTCTGCTTCTTTTTCAGTATGTGTTCTAGGATTTCTTGTAGAAGCAGCTATTTTAACGATGAGTTCATCTGGTAAGAATAGAGCATCTGTTCTGACGCCTTGTGATAATACTTTCGCGCTTTGCTTTATGTTGTTGGTGCTTTCGGTGGCCAGTTTTATTGTCATCATCTGTTCTTTCAATTCATTAAACCCATCAATCGTGCCTTGAATATATGTTTGTATCTTTGGGTTGCTACTGTCAGATGAAATTTCTCTCAAGAAAGTGGCGAGATATAATTCTAATGTTGTAAATGGATCAAACGCTGTGTTACCACATAGCATGGGATTTGCTCCAGCATTTAATAGTTCCATTGCCGCTTCAGGATAGGCGCCAGCTATTGCATAATAAAGTGCGGTTGCGCCAGTTGTGCTTAATGCATTTACTCCTGCATGAGATGAGAGAGAAAGTATGAGCGTAATGCATCCGTTGCTTGCTGCTATATGCAAAACAGATTTTCCTGCTGCTCCGAGTGTAGAGAAATCAAAGTCGCATTCCACTGCTTTTTGAACAAGCATGGGGAAAATGTATTGACGCATTGGTCGGTCTTTTTCACAAGCTTGGGCGGCAATATGCATAGCTGTGTCACCGTTATTGTCTTTAATAGTGAAGTCAAGACCAGGCGTGTCAAACAATACCTGTAAAATTGTTTTTGCTGCTTTTGTATTCTTGGAATCTCGTTTCCCCATTAATACAGCATGATGCAGTAGAGTCGTTCCTTTATCACTGCGCGCTGTGATAAGCCCCGGATCTCTTATGAGTGCCACGCGGAGCGCTTCCGGGGTTGAATTCAAAAGAAGATTAATAAAATCAGCCTCGCGTCGTGTGTGCATGCCGACATCCTCGTTTTGTGTGCTTATGGTATTATTATAGCCAATTTCATGATTTTGGTCAATGTATACACTAAAATAGGAAGCGGTACCTGATCATTTCGCATCGACTGCAAAAATAAATAATTGAATTTATTCCTATGGTTAGCTAAAGTACGCAATTATTTTCTTGTAAAGAAGAGGAATCAGGATGTTCCGAAGCAGTGCTCGTAGGTATTTTCCAAGTGCAAACACAATAAACACAATAAACACAATAAACACAATAAACACAATGGGTCATTTAGGGTCTCAGCGTGTTGTCATCAACAACGTTATGCGTGACCTTTCTCAAGCAAAGTATGCTAATCGTATTCCTTTAGATCATCCCAGGGTATTAAAAGTTTTTTCATTGTGGGATTCTTTGAATGAAAATGGACCCCCTCTTTTTGGCATCATTGAAATGGGTGGCGCCAGTGTGCAGGTTGACGAAAATTTTCTCGGAAAAGACTATACGGAAACAGCAAGAGCTGTGCGTCAAGCGGCACCATCAACGGTGATTAGACCTTTATGGCGTGGCGCAAATTCATTCTTATTAAACCTGCACATCTGGACGATTTATTCTATATATTAGAACAATTCGCTAAAGGTGTTGCGCTAAAAAATGGGAGGTATGATGAGCTGCTGAGGATAAAAGTCTTTGACTCTCAGGGCATGATGAAAGAAATTGTGTCAACGGTAAGGATGGTTGCGATCTTGCGAGAGATGCATTACCCCATCAGTGTTGAAGTTGCGATACCGTACAGTGATGGTTCTTATAGAGATACTTTCAATCCTTATCCAGATTCTTTTTTTGTTGAGCGTATTGTGGAAGCAGCCATGCTTGCGGATCGCTGTGGGATACCATCGCATCTCTTCCGTGTGAGTTTGAAGGATATGGTGGGTGAATTGTCTGCTGAAAAAGCAAGAGAACTAATCCCTGCGATTCTTGATGGTCTAAGAGCAAACAATTTAACAACAGAGCTGGGATTACATCTGCATGATACAGGCCTTGCTTTGCCTGCGTTAGTGGAGTCTATTTCGATTTGTCAAAAGCAAAATTGGAGAATAAATGTAGACACGGTTGGTGGAAAAGATACTGGTTTTGTGAATACAGTAGATCTGATTACAACGCTTGATAAAAAAGGCATTTCACTGGGAATTACTCAAAAACAAATGCAACTGTTGAAGGAAATAGAAAATCGACAAGAGGAGCTGGCAGATGATTTTAAAGCTGCTCGTGTTCCGGATTATTTTTCTGGTGAGGATTTGCGTCGATATGCCATTCCGGGCGGTGGCGAAGCAAGTTTTGTTAACGCTGCGATAGCAAGCGGTTTCCCTGCGTTGCTGGGTTTGTCTGAAACAGAAAGTTTGCATGTTTTAGGGCTCGCCTTAAGAGCGGTTGGAAAAATAATGGGACATGCTTTTCCTGTTACACCTGGCTTTCAGAATAAGCAAATCGCGGCTTTTAACCTAGTGACTAATATGTGTAAATCTTCAGCATTTCAGGCTGGTCAACGAGAATTGATAGAAAGAATGATTGCAAAAGAACTTTCGGATGAGGAAGTGAAGGGATATTTCTTAAAAAATCTGAATCCTGTGGTGGCTGAATTTTTACGTGGAGAGATGCCTGCGCCTGTCCATCCTGTGGTTCGTCAGCAGTTAGGTTATCGTAGTGGTTTATTGACAGATAATTTGAAATCACTTTTGCCAAAGGCAAAAGACGTTGTGCGTGAATTGCAAAGAGAAGGCGAGATTCCTGCATCCGAAGCAGCATTCGATAGTTCAGTTGCGAGAGCGCTTATTGTAGGGCCTACGCAATTTGCATTGAGGATAAAAGATCCTGCTTTATTTCGAGAGGTTCATCCGGAAGGACTGAGGAATAGAAAGGAGTGGGAGCATTTGAAAGTGCGCGCAAACGAAATTTTTCTAACAGGTGTGCCGAGGCGTGAGGCAGAGATAGGCGCCAGAGCAGAGCAGCATTTTGGGACGAAATCAAAAAGCTGGAGTGGCCTAGTGCTGCGTCGCGGTAGGTGATTTATATTTAATCCCATTATAAATATAACTCCGATAGGAACTGTTCTGCTTTTAGAATCTTAATATCTCCGAGCTCACGTTCCAACCGTAAGTTTTTCACCAGTTGCGTTGCGGGTAGCCCATATTTTTGGCTAAATGAAAATAGTGATTTATCAATTTCGCTGTCAGATAATTTTGCTTCAATTATTTCTTCGATTTTATTGTTCTTGCACAAGGCGAAATCGACTTCTAAGCCATCTTTGGTGCGTAGATAATGCAGTTGATAAGGTTCAGCGAGATAGTCATTTCTTGCGTAAACGCTTTTTAATAAACTCACTGCAACCATATTCTCAAATTGCGCCCCAGGGTTATTCACAAGCCCATTGTCAAAAAAATAAATTTTTGGTTCTTTTAGTAGGCTTCTCGCAATATTATTGGAAAACGGTGAAATGCGAAAAACAATGTATAAGGCTTCCAGGATTTCAATGTATTTTTTTACTGTTATCGCAGACACACTGACATCTTCAGCAATTGATTGATAAGAGATGGGTGATCCTACTCTTGTTCTGAGCAATTCAAAAATCAGTCTGAGTGCTTTGACATTCTGTACTTTGTCGAATTCAAAAATGTCTGTTGATAAAAGACTGTTGCTATATTGCATACGCCAGCGATTCGCTTCTATTGCATTGGTATCGAGATAGGGTTCTGGGAAGCCACCGCGTTGCATGAGTCTTTCCAGGTCCAAAGGTTCGTGCAGCTGTTTTAACTCGGCAAGTGATAATGGAAGAAGGCGGTGAAGATAATAACGGCCCGCCAACGAATCGCCGATTTTATCAAAAATATCGAGACGCGCACTGCCTGTTACGAGAATATGCAAATGAGCAGGTTTGGTGTCATATAACCCTTTAAGATAGTTTTTCCATCCAGCCATCTTATGTAATTCATCAAGAATAAGTAAGTTAGTTTGTGAACGCCATGATTGTTCCAGGATAAGATGTCGGTCGGAAAGACTATCGTAATTCAAATAAAGTGACTGCTGAAAGGCCGCCGCCACCTCTTTTGAGAGATAGGTTTTTCCAACTTGACGAGGACCCGCCAAAAAGACCATTTTTTTTGATAAGTCATTGATAATTAGTTTTGTTTGTATTCTTTCCATACTGACTATTATAAAATGGATTTTAGAATAGTCAAGACTATTCTAAAATCTCGTTTAGTTTAGTCGAAGGCTATGATGGCAAATGACCGTCGAAATCAATCATTAATACATCTGCCGTAGAAGAGTATATTGAGCAGAAGTGTATTTAATTTCAGTGAATTGCTTGACCTGTCGATGAGAATGTAGTTATGATGTTATTTCTTAATCCTTGATCTGTGACAAGTTTTTAATGGACGTTATTTAGTTAGGAGAACTTATGAAATTTTCACCAGTAGCAAAAATTCTTTTTACTTCTGTTTTAGCTATCTCTACCTCAGCTGCTATGGCTGGCCACCACAAGGCTAATCATGTTGCTGCGGCATCCTATAAGGGTGATTACAAAAATGAAATGGTTTGCCCACGTTTGCCTTCTTTAGCTGACGGCTTCTATGTCGGTGCTCAAGTTGGTTACGATGCTTTCCGTATTCGTCAAACCTTAAGCGGTGGTGGTACCTTCAGTGCCGTTGGTAGCCTAACAGGTTGGGAAGGCGGTTTATTCGTCGGTTATGGTAGATACCTAACAGACCTGTTCTACTTAGGTGGTGAATTGTTGGGTAACTACAATGGTTCTAGCCAAACAGTATTGAGCATGGCTGATAATGATGGTGATGCAGCTAGCGGGAAACTAAAGGCAAAAGGCACCTGGGGTCTTTCATTGTTACCTGGTATCAAGATCAACCAAGAAACACTTGGTTATCTGCGCCTAGGTTATGATTGGACCAATTTCCAAGCCAATGGAAGCGTTACCAGCAGCAGTGTGACCTCTTCTTATAGCAAGAGCAAAACACAAGGTGGTTGGGATATGGGTCTAGGCTTAGAAACCTTGATCTGCGATAACTGGAGTGTTAGAACGGAATATAACCACATCTGGTATAGTTCCTTCAGCACCAGTACCCCACTTGGTTCTGCAAATACCAGTCCTTCAGACAACCAATTTAATGTGGGTCTTGTTTACCACATTATGTAGGTTTGTTCATGTATTAAAAAGGGGAGCCTTATGGTTCCCTTTTTTTTGTGTTACCGAGCCGCGACCGTAAGGGAGCGCCACATGAATCTGATAAAAGCTGGTGTAGAACAATGCAACATTTTTACTATTAGAAGACAATTTAATATCATAAAGTAAGAAATTTCAGCTAAAACTTATGACAGTGACGCTCCCTCACGGTCGCGGCTCGGTTACGCAGTGACGCTCCCTCACGGTCGCGGCTCGGTTACGCAGTGACGCTCCCTCACGGTCGCGGCTCGGTTACATCAGATTAAACTTAAAACGAGCAGATGGTTGTGATGCCAATGTTGACGCACTGCTTCTTGCCCGCATCAAGTTCGGATAATAGCTCTAAAATTTGTGTGTTAGACAGAACAGGGTCTTCGCTTATTGAAGAAAGTAACGTGGCATTCAGATGCTGGTCTTGATAAGAATAAGAAAAGACGATTTGCGGTATACTGCCCGCTAATACATCAATAATATTAGGCGGGGGTGGTGGGGTGGGTGCCCTATACATATCAATGCCATCAAAGAAATGCGTGCCTGGTGTGATGGTATTCACGAGGATAATCTTATTGATGGCGGCTTGCCCGAATGCTCCGTCTACAAAACCAGTCAGGTTGGCAAAATCTACATTTAAGGTGAGGCCAGCAACATTCACAGCGCCATCAATGGTTGTGCCAGTCACTGTTGCATTACCTGTTAAATCTAAACCAGCTGTGCCTAGCTGGACATCGTTCCCGTCATTCTGTACGTAAGCTTGCGCATTAATGAGAGCGTTATTAGTTAAGGTGTTTACATTTATCACTGTAAGTGTCCCAATTCTATTCACATTTCCAACATTTGCATTAAAAGTGATATTTCCAGTTGCACCTGCATCCAGCGTTAAATTGTGATTACCATTGATAACGCTATTGAAGGTAATGTTATTGCCTGTGAGTACAACAGACTGCCCTAATAAGATGCCGCCATTGGTCGCGCTTAACGTGATATTGCCTGCAGCTGTTAAATTAGCGTTGAGTGTGACGCTATCATCTGTACCCACGCCGCCGCCAGCATCGCCATTTAAGCTGAGATTTCCAACGGTGGTGGTGAGTAGAGCGCCACTGCCGATGCTAATGCCATCATCTGCATTTGCTGTGAATGCCTTAAAAGAAGAGGGGGTGTTTTGAAAAGCAATATTACCTAATGTGCCTGCTGTAGCTGTTAGCGTGATTGTTGATGCAATATTTTGTGTGTTAGCGCTAGAGATGCCATCTACCACAATTTGCCCATTATTAGGCGCGATGATATCCAAAGCGTTGGCTGTGATGGTTTGTAATTCTGTACCTGTTAATGTCATCGTACCAGTCGTGTTTCCAACATGGATACTGCCGCCCGCTGTATTTTGTGTGATTGAAACATTGCCATTGCCGCTATTGATACTGCTATTGGCATCTAGGTTGATATCTGTTGTGTTGAGCGTGATATTAGCGTTATTTGTGCTAATACTTGCGCCATTATCCATTGCAAATGTACCGTTTGTAACAGTAAAAGCAGCTGTGCCACCATTTGTGGTGAGGTTAGCCCCTGTTGCAATTGTCATATCCGTTGTATTACTCAGTGTGAGCGTACCGCTACCGCTTTGCGTAATGCCTGTGATACTCACAGGAACGGTATTGTTGCTGAATGTGATATTGCCGCTCGTTGTATTCGTCGCATGAAATGCACTGATCGCATTTGTGTTATTCAGTGTGATACCATTGGCCGCAGTGACTGTAAGTGTGCCACTGATATTCAGACTACCACTATCGGTCAGTATATTTGTTGTTGTGATATTTGCGTTTCCTGCGGTGTTAATGCCAGTCATATTTAATGTACCTAAATTATAGTAGCTAATATTGCCTGCGCTATTAGCCGTATCTGCTGCATCACGTGCACTCAGATTAGCGTTAGTAGCCACATTATTGCTATTGTTAAATGTGATATCAGCGCCTGCATTGTTGAGTGTTTTTAATGTCAGTGTTGCAGCGGTGATGGGATTGCTCAATCCTGTTTGTTGTATGATCCCATTTGAAATAATCTGTGCATTGCCTGTTACAAGCGTGTCGCTTCTGAAAGCAGCAAGTGTGAGAACGGTCAATGCAGAAGATGCATTATTTGTGACAAAAATGCCGCTATTACCTGAGGAAGCGCTTAATGTGCCTGTGATGATTTGTATGGGTAAAGCAGTGGTTCCGATATTATCAGCAGCTTGATTAGGTGTTGTTAAGACAATGGATCCACTGGTACCGCTATCTAAGGTGCCACTGGCCTGTGTAATATCGCCTCCCGTTGTGTTGTTCCCGTTGTCTGTTTTAACAGTGATTGTCCCACCATTACCTGTGGTGATATCACGTAACGCAGCGGTACCTGTACCGCCTGAAGCCGTATTCACATTAATTGCCACTGCGCTGCTGCCGCTATTTGATGTGCTAATTGAACCACCTGCATTCATTGTAAAAGCACTGCCACCAGAAGCTTGGTTTGCATTTAATGTCACAGTGCCACTGCCTGCATTGAGTGTGTTGCTCAGTGTCATTGTCGTGCTTGCGCTCAAATTGACAGCACCACTACCACTGTTTGTATTAAAACCACCTGTGAGTGCGAGAGAGCCTGTATTTGTGATGTTAACAGCGCCATTGCCCGATTGGCTTAATCCGGTAATAGAAAATGTGCCTGTGTTAACAAGCGTGATATTGCCAGTACTTGTATTGGTTGCATTGAAGCCCGTTAAGTTGCTCCCAAAATCAAGCACTGTGCCGCCAACACTGTTTGTTGTTAACGTAGAACCGGTGATGTTACCGCTATCCGAAATGCTACCCAGTGATGTCAAATTAATCGTGCTTGTTGTGCCGATTGTGGCAATATCAAAAGCATCTGCGTTTTTAAAAGTAATCACGCCAGCTGAATTGGCAGTCCCTGCTGCGTTAAGTGTCTGCAAAGTCACTGTATTAATGTGGTTGCTCAAGCTATCCAGTGTCAGTGAAACAGCAGCATTATTTCTGGTTGACGCAATCAGCGTTGGTACAGTGATGGCGCCACTTTGTGTGAGACTATTGCCCGCAGTGAGTGTGAGGGTATTTTGAATGGTAGAAGTATCAATAACGAGTGCATTTGTGTCACGCAATGTTGCATTATTTGCACTTACAATTTTTATTGTAGAAAAATTATTATTTGAATTACTTAAGATGATATCGTTGCTCGTGCCAGCGGTGAATGTGGCTAAGCCTGTCACAGTGAGTGCGCCAGCCAATTGCGTCAGATTGCCACCTGTAATGACATCTAATGTGCCGCTGATAGCAGAAGTCGATGCACCAAACTCCAAGGCATTTGTGTCGGTTAACGCAACATTATTTCCTGTGCTAATCACAACAGTTGAAAAATCATTTGCTGTATTGGTTAAAGTAATATTATTTGCAGCACCAGCTGTGAGTGTCGTCACTTTGCTACTTCCATTGACTAATATCGCTGTGCCGATATCTTGCGTTACTGCGCCGGCTGCTGTGAGTGTGAGGTTGCCGGCTAATGAGATATTGCCAAAGACAATCGCATTAGCATCTCTTAATGTGACATTATTCGTATTTGAAATAGCAACAATATTAAAGTTATTGGTCGCAGTATCCAAGGTAATACTATTTGCAGCACCAGCATTAAATGTACTGGTACCTGAGACAGATAAAGCAGCGCTATCTGTGATATCGCCATTTGTTGTCACGTTTAAATTGCCGCTCACAGTAGAAATCGAAAAAATAAGACTGTTTGTATCTTGTAGTGTGACATTATTTCCGCTGCTAATCGCAATGGTTGAAAAATCATTACTCGATGAATTCAATGTAATATCCTGCGCAGCACCAGCGGAAATGGTTGTGGTGCCAGTAATTGCCAATGTGCCTGAATTAGTGATGCTTGAGCTGCCAGTTGATGTAATGGTAAGTGCACCTGGTGTTGTGATATTCTTTAAATCAAGTGAACTTGTTCCTGTATTTGTGACAAAGCCGCCACCTGAGCCTGTTGTGAGATTCAATGTGCCAGCAATAATTTGCATGGGTGTGGCAGCGGCGCCAATATTTCTACCGGCGATATTAGGATTGGTGAGTGTGACGGTACCGCTATTGCCAGTATTGAGTGTGCCACTGGTTTGCGTCACGTCGCCACCAACATTGACCGTGATTGTGCCACCTGTACCTGTTGTGATATCGCGTAAGGCGGCGGGACCTGTACCGCTGGTGGGTGAGGTAATGGAAACAGCGCTTGCTGTGCTATTTGTTGTGGTGATATTGCTGTTCAGGTTCATCGTGAAACCTTGTGCGCCAGCACCATCTTGATTGGCGTTGATGCTGACTGTGCCACTGCCTGCGGTGACAACGCCGGGTGTGGTGCCTGCGCCATTACCAAATGTAATGGCATTCTGTGCCGTTGCAATGAAATTGCCGCCGTTTGTTGTGATTGTGCTATTCAGTGTAATCGCATTACCAGAAAGTAGTGAGACGCTCAATGCACCAACGGTTGAGCTAATTGGATTGCTCACCGTGATGGTGCCACCGGCATTGGTAGAATCTAAGGTGAGTGTGACGGGCGTGCTGCCTGAAGTTTTATTAATAGCAGCATTGACTGCAATGGTACCTGTTTGGGCGCCGAATGTGCCTGTTGTAATGGTTACACTGGTGCCACCAGAGAGCGCCGTTAAAATATTGGCGACAGAGACGTGTGAGGTATTGGTATCTGGCGTGTAGATCGTCGGATTGCCGCCGCTAAAACAGGGTGGGGAGGTACAGGTTGTGGCTGCGTTATCAATAATGACGTTGAAAGGATCGAGCAGCCACATGCCTGATTTGCCATGAGAAGCGCTTGCATTTACAGTGCTACCTGCTACATCTAAATAAGCTTTGCCTGATGTTTCAATAAGCCCACCATCACCTGCAATTTCACCGCCTTTTGCGGAAATGGCACCATGAAAGAAAGTATTATTATCTGCCCAGACAATGATCTTGCCGCCATTACCGGATGCAATCGCATCGGCATTAATTGTGACGTTCTGTCCGACAAATGTATTTTGTGCGTTGAAAATAGCCGAATTCTTACCTTGATAATCACCACCGATGAGTATCTCTCCACCGCCTGTGTTGCCGGAAGCGTCTATTTTTGCGTTTTCATTAACAATCACATTTTTAGCAAGTATCTTAATTTTACCGCCATTTCCATTGCCTTTTTTACCTGATGCAATGATTTTACCTGTGACATTCACGGTGCCATTTTCTGAAGAGAGAATAATTTCGCCATTTTTTTGTGAGACAGATTTTGCAATCATCACGCCAGACATGTTAATGCTACCGTTTAGCACATTGCTGGCTGTCTTGCCTGTCATAATGATTTTGCCACCATTAGCAATGATTTTGCCGGTATTGCCGACAGTTGCGCCAGCAGCAGAGCTGCCTTCATCAACAGCAAAGTTAATCAGCTGATCTCCTGCGAAATCGAAAGTGAATGTATTGCCAGAGGCGAGTACAACATTACCCAGATGCGCAACGATCAGTCCGTCGTTTTGTACATTGCTACCGATTAACGCAACCAATCCAGCTTCGCCTGCTTTGATCGTGCCTTGATTGATAATGGATCCTGCTGTTGCAGTGGGTTGGTCAAAAATATAGTTATCTGCAGCAAAGTTGGCGTTTGATATGTCTGATGTGGATGCAATAATGCTACCCACATTCACATGTGCTGTTGGGCCAAAATAAATGCCAGCTTGGTTAATTAGAATGATGCGACCGTTTGCTGAGAGGCTGCCAAAAATTTGTGAAACGCCTTGTGCGGGATTAATTCTATTTAATGTGATAGATTGTGCAGAAGGTTGTTGAAAATGCGTATGCTCATTTGGTGCAATATTAAATGAATGCCATTCTATAATTGCTTTATCTGTGGTTTGGTGAATTTGTGTGGTGGTTGCATCAGGCGATGAAATGATGGCATTACCTGCTGTGACTTGCCCGCCAATCGGATTTGCCAAGGCAATATTGGTGCTGATTAAAAAAGAAACACAAGCAAGGCAAAGCTTGCTGAGAACCAGTTGTTCTTTTTTTGATATCTTCCTTAATATGCAAATGAAGGTATTTTTTCTCTTCATGTTTAAGGTAAGTTCGCGCCTAGTTATTTGAAAATATAAGTAAAAACCTCACTATGTCAGTATAGTAGACAATATAAAAATTGCCATTTTTTATATTTTATGTATAAAAAACATACAATTATAAGGGGGTTGTGGTGTTCATAATTGATGCGATTGTCTTCAGAATGCCTGTTTCAAAGGTCTCTAGGGGTGCCCATTGAAGCTCGTTTCGTATTTTTTTCTCATCAATGGCATAACGAAAATCGTGACCGGGTCTGTCTGTCACAAAGCGAAGCAGATCGAGATAAGAACCTTCAAAGGGAAGTTGCTTATCCATTTTTTCACAGATATATTTTGCTAAATGGATATTTTCCCATTCATTGCAGCCGCCTATGTTGTAGCGTGAACCAACGGGTGCGTGTCGCAAAATGGTATCAATAGCGCGACAATGATCTTCAACGTATAACCAATCACGTTTATTTTGGCCATTACCGTACACCGGAATCATTTCTTTTTTCAAGCAAGCATTAATAATAGTGGGGATAAATTTTTCACTGTGTTGATGGGGACCGTAGTTATTCGAACAATTAGAAAGCGTAATGGGTAACCCGTAAGTGTGAAAATAAGCCATCACCAAATGATCAGAAGCTGCTTTTGATGCTGAGTAGGGAGAACGGGGTTGATACGCTGTTTCTTCTGTAAAACCAGCTTGGTGTGGGGCTAAAGAACCAAAGACTTCGTCTGTACCAATATGATGAAATCGACATTGCGATGCCTCTTTTTTTGCATCAAACCAATAGGTTTTTGCGGCTTCTAATAATTGAAATGTGCCCATCACATTGGTTTCCATAAAAGCATGTGGAGAATGAATGGAGCGATCGACGTGACTTTCTGCTGCAAAATGCACGATGGTATCAATGTGGTAATGCGTCATCAGTTGTTTGAGTAAAGTAGCATCACAGATGTCGCCTTGAATAAAGTGATAGCGATTTGATGTTGCTATTTCTTTTAAATGATTCAATGATCCTGCATAAGTCAGCTTGTCTACATTAACCAGATGTACAGTGGGGTGTGTCTTATGCATATAGCACAGAAAATGTCCGCCAATAAATCCAGCGCCGCCTGTGACTAATATATTCTTGGGTTGATATGTGATAGTCACGTATACCTCCACGAGGGTTGTGATATGCCAAAATGGCTCTGTATTTTCGTGCAATCTAGTGCAGAATAGCGCGGACGCTTTGCAGGGGTGGGGTATTCTGCTGTCGAAATGGCAATGATGTCTTCTGTTATTACCTGTTCGGTTTTTTTATACTGTGCAATAATATATTCAGCAAACTGGCACCAGGAAATAGGTGGTGTGCTGCAATAGTGATAAACGCCCCATGATGCTTGTTGCTCGCAAAGCCTTAAGAGTGTTTTTGCAATATCGCTCGCTTGTGTTGGGCAGGTGATTTGATCTGCCACAATGCGCAATTCTTTTTTTTCTTTCACTAAACGCTGAATGGTTTTTACAAAATTATGTCCATGCTCACTAAAAATGCCGCTGACTCGTAAAATAAGATGCTTTTCACAATATTGTTGAATGGCTTGCTCACCTTGTAATTTGCTCAGACCATATACGTTGCATGGGTTTGGCATATCTTCTTCTCGATAAGGCGTGTGTTGGTCACCACTGAAGACATAATCTGTAGAGAGATGTATCAGCGGAATATTTCTTGTTTGGCAGACCATTGCAAGATAAGAAGCGCCTAATGTATTCACTTGATGACAAACTGCTTGTTGTGCTTCTGCTTGATCTACAGCTGTATACGCTGCTGTATTAATCACAATATCAGGTTGATATATTGCAAATGCTTCTTCAATGGCTGAGTATTGCGTGATATCGAGTTGTGATCGTGTTAACGGGATGCATGTGAATGGTTTGCCCGATGCATGCTGTACGACAGCGCGAGCAAGTTGGCCTTGACTGCCTGTGATGCATATTTTAGGCAAACAAGCATTCATGCGCGATCTCATTTAAAGTCGGGTAGCTTTTGTCTTTGTCAGATAAAATGGGTGTTGTGACTGGCCAGGGAATTTGTAATTGAGGATCATTCCAAATAATGCCACGGTCTGCTGTGGGTACATAAAAATCCGTACATTTGTAGTGAAAACAAGCTGTTTTTGAGAGCACACAGAAACCATGCGCAAAACCAGGTGGCACATAAAGTTGCGTATGTGTGTCATCAGAGAGTGTGAGACCAAACCACTGTCCAAAGGTGGGTGAGCTTAAACGAATATCAATCACAACGTCCCACACGCTCCCTTGTGATACCCAAACCAGTTTGCCTTGTGCATTGGGTTGTTGATAGTGTAGCCCCCGCAAGGTATCTTGCTTTGAATAAGAATAGTTATCTTGTACAAAGGGGGGTAATCCTAAAGCGGTGTAGCGTTCTTGCTGAAAATTTTCAAAAAAATAGCCACGTTCATCACTGAATAGCGTGGGTTGAATGAGGAGTAATCCGGCAAGCGGTGTCGTGTCAATATTCATGATGCATCGTCCATGAGCGTCATTAAATAATCGCCGTAACCACTTTTAATTTGTGTTGTCGCTAATGCACGCAAGTTCAGCTGTGGAATCAAACCCATACGCCATGCTACTTCTTCTGGGCTGCCAATTTTGAGCCCCTGTCGTTCTTCCAATACGTAAATAAAATTGGCAGCATCTAGCAAGGATTTATGTGTGCCTGTGTCTAGCCAAGCTGTTCCTCTGCCAAGTTTTTCGACGGTGAGCTGTTGGTGTGTGAGATAATATTTATTGATATCTGTGATCTCCAGCTCTCCTCTGGCAGAAGGCGTTAGTTTTTTTGCAACATCAACAACGGTGTGATCATAGAAGTACAGACCAATCACAGCGTAATGTGAAACAAAGTGTTTAGGCTTTTCAATAATATCAACGGGACTGCCTTGTGCATCAAATGCAATCACACCGTAACGTTCAGGGTCGCTGACATAATAACCAAAGATAGTTGCACCGGCTGTTTCTGTTGCCGCTTTTTGTAATTTTTCGATAAGACCGTCACCGTAGAGGATATTGTCTCCTAAAATCAGGCAAACGCGATCTTGTCCAATAAAATGTTCTGCAATAATAAACGCTTCTGCAATACCATTAGGCGCGGATTGTGTAGCGTATTGCAGCGCAATACCCCACTGCGATCCATCGCCCAATAATTGCTGAAAGAGCGTTGATTCATGTGGTGTGGTAATAATCAAGATGTCCTGGATGCCCGCTTGCATGAGTGTGCAAAGAGGATAATAAATCATGGGTTTATCGTATACAGGTAACAGTTGCTTACTGAGCGAACGTGTTGCAGGGTATAATCGTGTTCCCAAACCACCTGCTAGAATGATTCCTTTCATATGCGAGATACCTCTTAGCTCAAACGAGCATTACTAAATGCTTTTTGAATGCGCTGCAACCCTTTCGCTACACTTTTTTGGCGAGTGCTTAAGGAGGGGTTTAACACAGTGGTTGCATGATTGATGTGCTCGACATACTGAATCAGTACATCAGAGGATAAAAACAGCATTTGATAACCCAATGCAACTAACTTCTGGTGCATGTCTTTGCCTGCAACCATATCCCCTGACCCAAAATAGAGCCCATGTTGGCGCAATAAATCAGTGCGATACAGCGCGCAATGGCTACGCAGATAATAATAATTTTTACCTACACCCGCTAAACCGTGTTGTGTCCTGCCGATAAGTCGGTACATGCCAAGTTGTATGTAGTGCTCTATACTTTTTAAGCAGCGACGCCACCAAGGCTTAGATTCCAGTTTCCAAGACCCAACCCCCGCGATATTGGTATTGTGTTCGATATAGGAAAGTAAAAAAGGAAGCCATTTTGGGTGCTTGACTAAGGTGTCGGTATGGATAGAGAGCACAAAGGGGGTTTCTACGCTTGCCAGGGCTAAATCAAGTGCTCTGGCATGCGCTTGTACAGGGGATTCACCTGGTACGGCAGTTCGTTCAATTAATTGAATCCCTGTGAGGCTGCGCAAATAATCTGAAGAATCATCTTGTGAGTCGTTATCAATCACAATGATTCTTGCTTGATTCAAATCAGTATATTGGCGCAACAACGACAGGCACAGTTTGGTGAGTTCCCGTGTTTTATAGTGTGGAATCAAAATACTAACAGTAGGTTGTATAGCGGTCATGGTTTAAATCCAATACGGTCGAAGTGTCCTTCTAACTCGTCAACATTACTAAAATAAATACGTAAAGAACCGCCACCTTGATTTTCATAGTCAATGCGAACGGCATTGCCTAAGTGTTCAGACAAGGCGGTTTCCAGTTGTTTAATATTAGCATCAGCGTAAGTGCCCGCTGGCGTGGTAGGCGGCTGCTGTAATTTTTTAGCTTCAGCCTCCATTTTGCGTACACTCCAGTCTTTTTGTATGCAGCACTCAGCCAATGCGATTTGTTGTATAGCAGGCAGACCGGCTAGGATCTTGCCATGCCCTTCAGAGAGTTTTCCACTGACCAGCGAAGCCTGTACACGAGGGTCTAGTTTTAATAAGCGTAGGGCATTGGTAATGGCTGTGCGTGATTTACCAACGGAGGCAGCAATTTCTTCGTGGAGATAATGAAACTCATCGATCAGGCGTTGGTAGGCGCGCGCTTCTTCAATGGGGTTTAAGTCAGCGCGACTGGTGTTTTCAACAATGGCAGCTTGCAGTGCTTGCTCGTCCGTATAGTCATAGAGCAAGCAGCTCACTTCGGCTAAACCAGCCAGTTGAGCGGCGCGCCAGCGTCTTTCCCCGGCGATAATCTCATAGCGCTGATCGGGCAGCGGTCTGACTAAGATAGGTTGTAATAGGCCATCGGTACTTTTAATAGAGTCCGCCAACTCTTGAAGCTTTTCTGCATCAAAGTGTTGCCGGGGTTGATATTGACCGCGTGCTAAGCGTTCAATCGCGATTTGCTGTAAGCTGGGTTTGCGTTTCGTCATGGGGCTAGTGTACTAAAGACATAGCCCGGAGAAAATAAAATATTTTATGTGTTGCCGCTGCTGAGTTTCCTTTCTCGTGAGGTTGATGGAGGGACGTCGCTACGCCTCCTCCTTGCTGTCGTGCGAGTACCGTACAGCGTGCCAGCGCTAGGAGCGCTTGTTAAAGGAGCTCGGTCTGTGCTGCGACCTGTTCCTTTCCTTAAGCTCATTGCTGAGTGACGGATAGTCCCTCCATGTGCTGCAACTGGCTGTCTCAACGGCGGTTTTGCGGTAGCATAACCCGCCTTAGCCCAGTCCTCCAGCCGTGTTAATTGATCGAGCCTTGAGTCCAAGTACCTGGTTCTTTCATCGATATCAAATTTGTCTCGATGCCCGACACGCCGACTGAGATGGTAATCGAGCAAGCGACGACCACCAACGAAAACACTGAATCCAACAGCAAGTCCTATAAAGCCGAGCAGCCCAAGTGCGGCGACAGTAACCGCAGCAATACCGCCCGCTAAGAATAAGAAACGGAAGAGGAATGTCCCTGTTTGCGTACCATAAACGAAAACATAGAGGCGTTTTAGGAATTTTTTCGCTAGCATGCCCTTGCCGTGTTTGTCTATCATCTCTTCAAAATGTCGGTAATTATCCCACTGGTTTTTGCCAATCTTGTCTAGATGTAGTTTAAGTCTTTTCTGAACATCATCCGTTAATGCCCCATTCAGGTATTTCTCTTTTTCTGCTATGCGCTTCTGCAGTTCTTCAAAGTAATGAAGCTTAGTGATGCCTGTATCTACTCCTTGATCGTTTTTTACTGTTTCTAATAAATTGTTAACAACACTCGCTTTTCTTCCTTTTTCGCCTAGATACAGTTTTCTGGTGTTATAAGCTGTATAGAGTGCGCTAGAGCTTGCTGATGCGACGATATTAAATAAAGCGCCCCCTAAGAAAATAGAGACTGGTAAGGTAGCAATCGTCAAGCTCAGTGCTGCACTGAGAAACCAAAATATGAAGACGGCAAGTACAAAATAACTGATGAAGTTGCCTAATATGCCATTGAAGAAACGTACGCCTCTTTCTTTCTTCTTTCCAAGCAAGTATTTGCCGAGCGCTGATCCTTCGATCGCAGCATCACGCGCTTTCGCTGCTCTTTGAAGCGCTTCTAATTCGGCTTTCGATTTGGTAGTTATATCGCCTACCGGCGTGATTTTATGTGTCATATATTTATCAGCGCTTAGTGATGACAAGAACGCGCTTCTGTTAACCACTGTTTCTGCGCTAGGTGCCTGTTTGGGCGTCACTCTATTGGCATGGATCCATTCATTGAAAACCTGCTGACGAACCTTATCTTTTATTTTATCAGAGAGGTCTTTTCTCTCTTGTTCTTTTTTTGTCGGTGGGCGCAGGATCGCTTTGCCAATCAGGTAAGTAAGACCAAGCGCAAGCGTGATACCAATGATGACTGTCATGGCAGGCACAGCGACAGCTGCGCCTACGCCAATGGCGATAGAAACTGGCAAATAAACAAACCAGAACATGATGGATAAATCGCCTAAAAAGCGCCATACTTTGTCAGGGAAGCCAAGTAAGTAACGCCCTGCACTTTTTAGCGACGCCTTTCTTGATTGATGGAGTGCTTCTTTTTTTAATGCTGCTTCGGCTGCTTGTTGGGACATGCCAGCTGCCAGTTTTTTTGCGATAAGCGCTTCTTTTGCTTGGGCAGTTTCCCTTAGCGCTTCATTGACTTTTGCTATTCTTGCTGCTGCCTCAGCGTGGAGCATGTTTGTTTCAAGCGTCGTATAGCGAGTTCGAATACTGTTTTGTTCTTCGGTTGTCAGTTTCTTATCAAAATCACGTTCGATTTGCTGAATGAGATAGTCTAAAGAGGCAAGTCTTTCTCTTCTGCGTTGCGCATTGACCTCTACAGCAAAAGAAATAAAGTAACTGATGCCGATACTGGCTACGAGCGCATCACCGAATGGTGTGAGGTGGCCGGGTATGCCATCTTTATAAACAAGCTTATCAAAAAAACTGTTTGGATTTTCACCGTCATTAGCAGGGGAGCCAGGTGCGGCGGCTGTATTTGCTGCGATACGCGTGAAAACCGCTATATTACGTAAGTGCGTAATCCACTTATCAATCACTGTAATGTTTGCAGCAGTGCTTCTTAATTTATCAGGTGTTGTTGTGTTTTTAGCGTGGCGTCGCACTTTCGCGACAAATTTTTGCTGTTCTTCGGTATGTTCGTGAGTGCCAGGCGTGAGATGGGTGGGAGCGGATTTCTCGACCGTGGGTCTGAATACGCTGCGCGGATCTCTGAATTTTATTTCTGTTCCAGCCATAAAAAAGTCCTCCCCTTAATATCTATCTTAAGGTACGAAGCTTAAATTAACCTTAAGTCTAAGAGTTTTCTAACATTTTTTTATTAATAAGATTTTCTTGGTTTATTGGTCAATATAAGTACAATTCTTTTAAAAATCAATCGGTTAGGGTAACAAATACAGACTTAAGAAGCAAAGGAATTCGAAGCCGCCTTGAACCATGTGGTTTTGTTCAAAATCAAATTTCATCACAATTTGATCAGATAGGAAAAAGGCAAGCCACAGTCCAAGTGAGACAATATAGGCAATACGTGCCCTGCTGACCCAAACGTCAGTAGGGCGGGTCAATGCCAGGCTTGCCCAGCAGAAGCTTACGCTGACTAGGCTAAGCCACAATAAAATACCAATAAATAAAGCGCCTGTTAGCCAACTTGGTGCATGGTACATACTCATTGACTGCACAAGTGCAGGATAATTAAGGTCTGGCGCAAAGGAAGCGTGCAAAACACCGAGATGCGCAAGTCCGCCAACAATATCCGTCCACAGCGCAATCAGCCACCAGCATGCCCAAAAGACAACCAGAGATTTTTTGAAAAATGTATTTGTCATGCACATAGCGGTACCTATTTAAGATAGATCATTTCTATCTTTTCTACCGGTAACTGTGCTTTAAGTAAAGCAAATAATGCTTCAGTGGGTTTAATGAACCAAGTTGATCCCAATTTTACATCAAATATCACGCCTTCTGCTTGATGTTCTAAGATAACGGGGCATTGGCCGCCTGTATAAGGGGCTAAGATTTTTTTAAGGGGTTCAAAATCAACGCCAAATGTGGAGAGTCGAATACGCAACTGTTTGCCAAAGCGTTGTCTGGCTTGGTCCAGGGTATACAGCTCCTGTGCGATAATGCGTGTGCTATTATTAAAAGTATCAAAGCTGACTTCGCCATCGACGATAATCATTTGATCTTCGTTCAGTAAAGCGCGATATTGTTGGTATTTATCGGCAAAGCAAGTGATCTCAATATGAGAAACGCCATCTTCTAATGTGAAAATACCAAAGCGGTCGCCGCGCTTAGTTTGGCGTGTGCGTAAGTTGGTGATCACGCCAGCGATGCGTGCTGTTTTAGCGGCTTGTGCATGCACTGTTTGAATATCAGCGCTCAGGAATTTTTTTAACTCAGCTTTGAAGCAATCAACAGGATGACCGCTTAAATAAAACCCTAATGATGCTTTCTCACCGAGTAGCTGTGTGGTCGTATCCCACGGTGGTGTTTCTGTGTAGGTGATCGCCGTTGTTTCTTCTGACATTGAAAAAAGATCTGCTTGTCCATGATCCTTATTTCTTGAGACTTGCTCTGCTTGTTGTAAAGCGGCAGGGAGAGATGCTACCAAGGTTGCGCGATTTTTACCAAAACTGTCTAATGCACCGGCATTTATCAGAGCATCGAATACGCGCTTGTTTGCCTTGCGCATATCGATACGTTCACAGAAATCAAAAAGATCTTTGAAAGGCGCTTTTTCTCGGGCAGCCATCATATTTAAAATAGCAGCTTCTCCAACGCCTTTGATTGCGCCTAATCCATAAGAAAGATGTGTATCATCTATCACGGTAAAAGTGTAGTGACTGGTATTGATATCGGGTGGAGAGACGGTGAGACGTAATGCCTTACATTCGTTGAGTAATACAATGATTTTATCGGTATGATCCATATCAGCAGAAAGAGAGGCTGCCATAAAGGCAGCAGGATAATGTGCTTTCAACCAAGCTGTTTGATAAGCAATCAGTGCATAGGAAGCAGAATGTGATTTGTTAAAGCCGTAGCCTGCAAATTTTTCCATTAAGTCAAAAATATGATTGGCGAGTTCTGCATTCACCTGGCGTTCAATGCAGCCTTTGCAAAAAATCTCGCGTAACTTAGCCATTTCTTCGGGTTTTTTCTTACCCATTGCACGACGCAAAATATCTGCGCCACCCAAGGTGAAGCCACCTAAGACCTGTGCAATTTGCATCACTTGCTCTTGATATAAGATCACACCGTATGTGGGTCGTAAAATAGGTTCTAGCAGGGCATGCGGATAAATGACTTTGGCACGCCCCTGTTTACGGTTGATAAAGTCATCCACCATGCCAGATTGTAGTGGGCCTGGTCTAAAGAGGGCAACCAATGCAATCAGATCTTCAAAACAATCCGGCTGTAATCGTTTAATTAAATCTCGCATGCCGTGAGATTCTAACTGGAAGACAGCAATAGATTGGCAGGCTTTTAATAATGCAAATGTTTTTTCATCCTGTAATGAAATCAATCCAATGTCAATGGGTTGCATGATAATGCGAAGAGCATGGTCGATAACGGTCAGTGTTTTTAGCCCAAGAAAGTCAAATTTTACTAAACCAATGGATTCTACATCGTCTTTATCAAATTGCGTCAGGGGGTGATGTGATTGTTGTGGTTCGCAATAGAGTGGGACAAAATCTGTTAATTTGCCTGGCGCAATCACAATGCCGCCAGCATGTTTGCCAACGTTACGCGCGAGACCCTCTAATTTTAAAGCAAGATCGATTAATGTACGAACATCTTCTTCTTGTGCGTAGCGTTCAGAGAGTAAAGGTTCTTGTGCTAGCGCTTTTTCAAGTGTCATGCCTAACTCAAAAGGGATGAGTTTAGCAATTTTGTCGACAAAGCCGTAACCCAATGCCAATACGCGTCCTACATCGCGTACAACCGCTTTTGCTGCCATTGTGCCGTAGGTGATAATTTGCGATACGCTATCGTGACCATGTTTATCCATCACATAATCAATGACTTTGTCACGACCTTCTACACAAAAATCAATATCGAAATCAGGCATCGAAATACGTTCTGGGTTTAAGAAACGTTCGAAGAGCAGATCAAAGGCTAAAGGATCAAGATCTGTGATGCTAAGTACATAAGCAACAAGTGAACCTGGGCCTGAGCCTCTACCGGGCCCAACGGGGATGCCATTGTCTTTTGCCCATTGCGTAAAGTCAGCAACGATTAAAAAATAGCCTGAGAATCCCATTTTACTGATGACAGCGAGTTCTCGTGACAGTCTATCTTCATATAGCGTGTGCTGCGTGGTATCAATACCCAGTTGTGCGAGGCGTTGTTTCAGGCCTTCTTTAGCAACGGCTGCAAGATAGGAGTCTGTAGTGTGATTGGTTGGTACCTTAAAGTTAGGTAAGAGATTTTTGCCTAATGTGAATGTCACATTGCAGCGCTTTGCAATTTCTATGGTATTTTTCAGTGCTTCTGGTATATCTGAAAATAAGTCTTGCATGTCATTGTGATTACGAAAATACTGCTGATCCGTATAATGGCGTGCCCGATGTGGATCATTTAACAGCGTGCCTGTTTGAATGCATACACGCGTTTCGTGTGCTTCGAAGTCTTCTCGACTTTCGAAACGAACCGCATTTGTGGCAACAACAGGGACGTGATGCTTTTCTGCTAATTTCAGTGCCTCAGGTATGTATTTTTTTTCTAAAGAGTGGCCAATACGAGAAATTTCAATGTAGAAACGATCTGGGAATAGAGATTGCCAATCAGTGAGATGTGTTTCCGCTTTTGCAATGTCTTGGGCACATATTGCAACACCAATGTCACTTTCTGAGCCTGCTAACGCAATGAGTCCGGCTGAGTATGTTTTTAACCAGGATAGTTGTATCAGTGGCTTGTCTGTTCGTTGTCCTTCGAGATAACTTTTTGAAATGAGCTTAACGAGATTTTGATAACCCTCATTATGTTGGCAAAGGAATATAATGCGTGTTGGTGGCGCGTTTGTTCCGTCGCTGATGAGTAAATCAGCACCAATAATCGGTTTAATGCCTGCTTTGATGGCAGCTTGATAAAATTTAATCGTGGCATAGAGGTTGCAGAAATCGGTAATGGCGAGTGCAAACATATTCTCCGATGCTGCTTTTTCAAGCAATACGGGGATGGATAGCAGACTATCATGCAGCGAATATTCTGTATGTATATGTAAATGAACGAAATTTTCCATGAGCGACGTTCGCCTCGTGTGGCTAGTCGTTTATCTTAGCAGAGCGTCCCTCACAAGAGAAATATAATTCATCATCGGAATCAGAATCGAGATCAGAGGAAGAACTGTCAAAACTAGATTCATCTTGCTGTGTGGTGCGAAACAGAGTGTAAGGATTGCGACGGGTAGATGCACCATGAACAGTGTCTTCAGCGGTCTCTGGTTTAGACTGCAAGAAGTTTAATAACTTTTGAAATTCTTTTCTTGTTTCCTCCATAGACCATCTTTTGGCAGGGTCAGGATGGCTGGCGCCATTAATGATTTTTTCTATTCTTGCTTTCGTTAAGTTATCTAATGTTTTGAATCGCGGATCTTTGTTTTCCATGAATAAGAAAAAAGGAAAGGCATCCTTATTCGCTGGGCAAAAAAACCATTTCAATACGTGTGCTAGGCTATACATATCTGTTATTTCAGAATGCAAACCTTTTTTTCCTTCGTCAACTTCTGGTGCGATGTATCCTCGTGTGCCAAAAAATGCCATATTGGGGGCGTTTTTTTCCATCGAAGTATCAAAGTCAATGGGGAGTGCTTCAATGACGGTACCTTTGGTATGAATAATCACATTTTCTGGTTTAATATCGCGATGTATAACGCCTTTTTCGTGTATTCTGCTGATGGCATCGATTAAATCAATGCAAAGCTGAATACGCGCTGTTTCATCGCGTATGACGGGCACATAGGGTTTCTTCATTGCGGCAGTAATGTCCATGTGCATAAAATGAAAAAGATCGGCTTGTATTTGATTTGAAGGGAGATTTTCTGCTAGTAAATCGTCCATGATAATAAATTTTTTGTCGTCATAAACGCCTTGTCCCTTATACCCATGTGTCGGAAACAATGTGAGGAAGGGCGCTTCGTCCAATCTTATTCTTTGTTCACCAGTGCGAGGTGTCTCTTTAGTAATGCGTTTATACGGCGACTGTCTATAAGTTGCTTCTCCTTTGCTGTATACCACCGTAGCAGCAAGGCGGCAAATCTTCGTGGGTGATTCTTTCGTGACGGGTTGTGCAATAGGTACCAGTGTTGGTATCAATGGTTTCACCTCAAGTCGAATAGCATTTTTATTTTTGCCAACACTGTATCTTGGTATCAGGTGTTGTGAGAATGTCAGATAAACAAGTTTCCCTTTTCTCGTGTAAAAGCAAACAGCTCTATATGCTTTTATTTGTGTGCCAACATGTCTGTGAGCTTCACGCTCACAGAATTCTGTTAATAACGCCGCACGCTTTTTTGTTTCGTCGTCTTTGATACGATCGGGTGTAATTTGTGTGACGTCAATTTTGATAATTGGGTGTGAGAGTATGATATCTGTTTTATCATCGAGTTTGTAGGGTATGCCGCTTTTAAGTGTTGTCAGTGTGGAATGTGCGTGAATAAGCTTATTGATCGCCATGCGATGGTTTTGGGAAAGTGTAACGCTCATATTTATTTCAATCACTGTTTTGGTGGATATGTGTACTTGATCTGCTGGCGAGATATAACCATCTGGTATATCCGAATTTACAGGCATGGGAGGTTCTTGCACTTCTACAGGTGCTGGACGCCGTCCTACTCTGTTCGCAACTTTTTGTGCGAAATTTCTGAAACGGACTCTCATGTTGGTTCCTCGTTTTTATCGATGTATTTTATTTATCTTGATGTGGTGAGTCTATATTTGATCTATTTAGGGTAACCTAATCCATCCCAGCTGCTGGTGACATCTGAATCTGCACCATCACTATTGACAGCAGATAATGTGTCGTCGTCTACATCATCAAAACTAGATTCATCTTGTTTTGTAGTGCGAAATAAGCTGCTCGCATTATGATGGATAGATACAGGATTGTGGGCAGCGTCTGGTTTAGATTTTAATTCTGCTAATAATGTCTCAAATTCTTCTTTCATTTTTTCTATAGACCATCTCGGTCCGAAATATTCGTTGCCAGCCATACTTATAATTCGGAATATTTGCCGTTTATTTTTCGGGGTAAAATTTTTAAACCGCGGATCGTCTTCCCCTGATGCAAATAACTTTAGCGTAAAACCTTCTGTTCGTTTTGCTTCGAAGAGAATCGCTAGTGTGAGTGATAAGCTATAACTATCTGTTTTTTCAGAGTAAAAAGGGTCCTCTGGTGATCTCTGAATTTCTGGCGCGCAATATTCTTCCGTGCCAACCAGTTGCATATCTTGAACATCTTTTTTCATTGAGAGATCAAAGTCAATGGGCAGCACTTCAATCATTGTATCTTTAGTATGAACAATAAAATTCTCTGGTTTGATGTCTCGATGTATGACACCCTTTTTGTGTATTTCCATGACGGAATTTATTAAGTCAACGCAAAGTTGGATGCGGGCTACTTCATTAAGTACAGGCACATAAGGTTGTGTGTTTGCTGCATCGATGTCTCTGTTTATGAGATCTAGAAGATCTTCTTGTATCTGACCAGAATGGTCTTGTGGCAATATTAAATTGTCCTCGATAAAAAGTTTTGTTCCTCTGATTTCATCCGTGACGGTTCCTTTATATCCATATACGGGAAATAATGCTAGGAACGACCCTTCGTCAAACCTTACTCTCTTATCACCGGAAGAAGGTACTTCTTTCACGATGCGTTCATATGGCGACTTTCTATAAGTGGCCTCTCCTTTAGTGCATACAACAGTGCCAGCGAGGCGAAAAATCTTCGTGGTTGAATCTTCTATATTTAGTACCTGTTCAATTGGCATGAATGGTTTGACTTCAAGCAAAATAGCATCCTTATTCTTGCCAACGCTGTGTCTTGGTAGAAGATGATGCGGGAATGTAATATAAACAAGTTCATCAGTTCTCGTGGAAAAGCCAATAAGAGTGTAGGCCTGTATTTGTTTGCCGACATGTGCCTTGGCACCGCGTTCAACGAATTCCGTTAATAGCGTTGCACGTTTGTTTGTTTCATCACTTTTCATACGGTCTGGCGTGATCTCTGTGACGTCAATTTTGACAATTGGATGTGAGAGTTTCACTTCTGTTTCGCTATCTAGTCTATATGATGTGTCTGTTCTAAATTGTTGTAACATAGGATTCATGCTGATGAGTGTGTTGATAGTCGTCCTATCATTTTCAGAAAGATTGCCGCCCATATTTATTGTAATAACCGTTTTTGTAGGTGCGCGCGCAGCAGCCTCAGGATGTCTCGCTGTGCGCGCAGCAGCCTCAGTATGTCTCGCTGTGCGTGCAGCAGCCTCAAGATGTCCCGCTCTGCGTCCAGCAATTCTGCCAATAAAACGTCTCATTATTAAACCCTCTGTTTTGTGTTATATTTATAAAAATTTGTTCACATTATAACATAAAAAACGTTACCAGCCCTCGTAAAATGTTAAATTTGTGTATAAATTTTAACATAAAAACTATATTATGTAAATATTTTAACATTTATGGAAAATTTTGATTAAAAAACAAGCGCATGCGATGTTGCGTTACCGAGCCGCGACCGTAAGGGAGCGTCACCGTTGTCGAACAGTGACGCTTCCTTACGGTCGGCCTCGGTTTTGTCGTGCAATCTTCGAATAGCGACTTACCGATTTGTGATATCACGCATTGCAACGTGGTCTACGCTATGGCTTCTTTTGCTGGCAGCAGGTTTCTGGGGAGCAAATAAATGTGATGTGTTCTCAGATACAGGAGCGCAACCCACAGGAGAGCACGCCATCGGAGAATAACTGCCATGACTCTCGTTACTGAGCGTCAGGTCTGCTAGAGGTAAGCTGACTGATTCTGTCTCATGACTCTCGCTGCTATACATCAGGTCTGCTACGCTATAGTCGCTGCTATCTGGGAGGTTTACTTTAGGACGTGAACCTACTGAAGAGAGAGCGGGTGATTTACCTTTTAGATCACTCACATCACACACATCACTCTCGTCTTCACCATCTGATGAGAGGCTAGATTCGGACGGAAACATTGCTTCGTACTGGCGGTCAGCCTGTGAGATAATCTGTTCTGCGGTTGCACCAATGCCAGCTTCTGCAAGCGCATTGTCAAGTAATGTCATAAAGAGTGAGAAAACTTTTGCTGTTCTTGGTCGATTTGCAATTGCTTTATCAAGGTATATCTCAATATTTTTTTCATCAAAGCCTTCTGGAAAAGTTCTGCCACAGACTGCAACAAACAGTGCTGCAATTTTTTTCTTTTCATGGTTACTGAAATCGCTAAAATTACCATTTTTAAATAGGTTATCTTCCCCCCAGTTTTCTCCATAATATTCTCCCATATAAAAGAGAATCTGGCTTGCTGGGCTAACTCCTTCTTCAATTGTTTTAAGTGTTGCACCAAATAGAGTAACAGCAAGCGTGAGGCACAAGCCATAGAGATCGCTACTCACTGTGTTGGTGTAGTATTTCTTCAAAGGGAAGATCACACCCAATGCTACCTCTGGTGCAACGAACTCCGGTGTAAATGAAAAATGAGAATTTTTTCTATCGTATAATACTGACCCACCAAAATCAATGAAGAGTGAATCAAACATGTAAATCTCTTGTTCTCCCTCTACTTCGATTTCTCCTATGCCAGAAACAATGATATTTTCTGGTTTGATATCACCATGAATAATGCCACTTCGATGAAGTTCATCAAGCCGTCTCACCAATAGCGTACTCAGTATTAATTTTTCTATTTTAGAAAGCTCGGCTTTTTCCGTCACTAAGTGAAAAAGTTCCATACTTAGTGTATCCTCTACCATCAAATTTTCCATAATCAGCAGAGAGATACTATCATCCTTTATGCATCTTCCTTTTATTCTGAGATGAGGGACTCTTTGGCTGATTTCATATTCAGTTGTAGATTTTTCTTCATAATTGGAACATTGGTTCGCCCGTTTAATGACGCGGTGATGTGGTCCGCTTGCTGCCCCGGGACTTCTGAAAATTGCTTTCTGATTTTTAACTTGTATTGTTCCGATGCTCCGAAACAAATCACCCTCACTGCCTTTTGTAATAGGGTCTTCTGCTAATTGAACGACTTCGTATCGGTTATTGCTTCCATTTGCCCAGTGTAGCAAATCATGTGTTAATTTGACTTGGACAATGCCTCCATTGAATGTAATAGGATAAGGGCGAGCAGCATTTAATACGTGACCTGTTGGTCTTGATGCGAGTTGTTGTTTGATGAATTCGTTAAATAACTCAAATAGGTCTTTGTCTTTTGCTACATTGGTTGGGTTAATGACAACAGGCGTAACTGTGGCGCGTCGATTTAACATAAATATCCTTCTCGTTTTGTGTTTTGTATAAGTTTTATTCAAAATTATGCAACTTGTACTGCATAGTATCGTTACGATTTTGCGTTTGCAATAAGAAAATGTGTGTGCTAACAACACTGTTAGCGAACTGCTTTTTCATTGCTGGAAAAATAGGTATGATTGGGCTTCTGTTTCTGCTGAGAGTAGACAAATGATGAACTTAAGTTTTTTAGATTTTGAGCAGCCAATTGCTGAACTTGAGGCTAAGATTCAAGAATTACGCCATGTTGGCACGGGTGCGGATGTCAATTTGAGCGAAGAAATTAGCCGTTTAGAAGCAAAATGTGCACGGCTCACGGAACAAACATTTAGCTCGCTCACCCCTTGGCAGGTCACACAGCTTGCGAGACATCCGCAGCGTCCGCATACCTTAGACTATATTAGCCGTATTTTTACGGGCTTTGATGAGCTATCAGGCGATAGGATGCTGAGTTCGGGGTTATCAATTATAGCGGGTATCGCTTATCTGGGTGATCAACCTGTGATGGTGATGGGGCACGAGAAGGGTCGTAAAACACAAGAAAAAGTGATGCGTAATTTCGGTATGCCAAGTCCCGAGGATTATCGTAAAGCGCTGCGGCTGATGCAAATGGCGGAGCGTTTTAAGCTACCCATTATCACATTTATTGATACGCCAGGCGCTTATCCTGGCATTGGTGCAGAAGAGCGCAACCAGAGTGAAGCCATCGCACGTAATTTGTTTGTGCTGTCCCGATTAAAAACCCCGATTATTTGTACAGTGATTGGTGAGGGGGGGTCAGGTGGAGCGCTTGCGATTGGTGTGGGTGATCGTGTGTTGATGTTGCAGTATTCAATCTATTCTGTGATTTCGCCGGAAGGATGTGCCAGTATTCTGTGGAAGAGTGCTGATAAAGCGTCCTTGGCTGCTGAGGCGATGGGTCTCACAGCAGACAAAATTTATCAGTTAGGGTTAGTCGATGGCATTATTCCTGAGCCATTAGGGGGTGCGCATCGTCACTATGATCAGATAGCGCAGTCCATTAAAGCAGAACTCATTAAACAATTAGCAGATGTGCAATCTTATTCATTGCATACGCTCGTTGAAGACCGTTATAAACGTATGATGGCTTATGGTCTCACTGCTTAAGAAAGTACGAGATGCCTGCTTAGGGCAGGGTCTCAATCGTGTCTATTGGGTTGGTTATAGCGGCGGCCTAGATTCCCATGTGTTATTAACGCTTTGCGATCAGTTGCGTGCAGAAATTGGCCTGAATTGTCGTGCTATACACGTTCACCATGGATTGCATCAGGATGCCTCTAGTTGGGCTGCTCACTGTGCGCGTGTCTGTGCTGAGAAAAAGATACCTTATGAACAGAAAAATCTGGTGCTTTCTTTAGATGCTGGACAAAGTGTTGAAGCGATTGCCCGCGAAGGGAGGTATGCTGCTTTTGCTAGCGTGATGCAACCGGGCGACGTTTTACTGACGGCGCATCATCAGGATGATCAAGCTGAGACGGTATTGCTACAATTATCCCGGGGTGCTGGGTTAAAAGGACTCTCTGCGATGCCAGCTGTTAAGTCCTTTGCGCAAGGATTGCATATGCGTCCGTTGCTCTCTTTTTCTCGCAATGATCTGGCTTCTTATGCAGAAGCACAAAGACTCGTGGTAATAGAAGATCCTGCGAATCATCATTTGCGATTTTCGCGTAACGTGATCAGGCACAATGTGTTACCGCATTTAACCTCTCTTTCGCCTGGTGTGGCATCAGCCATTGTGCGTAGTGCTGCGCATTGTGCGGAAGCGCAAGCATTGCTAGCAAGTTATGTAACAGAAGATATCAAAGCATGTCGCACGCAGCGTGACGATGTGCTTTCTGTGAGTCGGCTACTGATGTTGTCGCCTGAGCGTCAGCGGCTTGTGCTAAGAGCCTGGATACAGCAATTAGGATTCTTGCTGCCGAGCACGAAGCGATTAGCAACAATTATGCAAACGGTATTACATGCGCGTTCGGATGCGATGCCTGTTGTACGGTGGGGGACGGCTATTGTACGTCGTTATCGCGATGGTCTTTATTTGATGGCGGATCAACCAAAGCCCTCCGTGCATCGTCTTCGCTTGAAGGGAGATTTGGCAGGATTATCGGTGCGTTTTCGCCAAGCAGGGGAAAGTGTGGCATTGGCTGGCCGTCGAAAGCAGAATCTCAAAAATCTTTTTCAAAGATGGGGTGTGCCGCCCTGGGAACGCGCACATGTCCCGCTTCTATTTATAGAAAACAGACTTATCGCTGCTGCAGGGTATTTTATTTCCCCAGCGTATGCCGCTGGGGAGGATGAGGTCGCGGTTGAATTTACTACATAAACCTACAGCCGAACGCTAAATGTTTACTCAGGGGCTTCGTCCCGCATGCCTTCTCCCTTTGGGGGCTTTGTTGAATAAATCAGAGATGGCCTAGGAGGCACTCGGTGTAACCGAGCCGCGACCGTGAGGGAGCGTCACTGTGCTATAACTTTTAGCTGAAATTTCTTACTTTATGATATTAAATTGCCTTATAGTGGTTAAGATGTTGCACTATTATGCAACATCTTTTATCAAATTCATGTGACGCTCCCTCACGGTCGCGGCTCGGTTTTATTCCTTTGACGCTCCCTCACGGTCGCGGCTCGGTTTTATTCCTTAGAACAGCTCGATTTAGGGCACTGCAAACAGCAGCTGCATAAATATTTTACTAATGCGCCAAAAGCCAGAATGGGGAGTGTCACATCAAAAAAATCTCTAAAAACAATGAGTCTGACGAGTTGATCTCTGGGCAAAACAAGAGCAAAAACGCCAACGCCTACAGCAACAAGGATGATTAAACTGACAAAAATACGCATACACTTCATAAGATATCTCCTATTATGATGATTCATTTCCATTACGCCTAGACTAAAAGGATATTCAATCCGAGTCAACAACATTGCGATTGGGGGTGATATTTGCTAAAGTTTGACTTTGCTGGTGATGGGCTTGGAAAATAGCTGTTTGGAAGAGGTCTCATGACTAAATTTATCTTTATCACAGGTGGCGTCGTTTCTTCCTTAGGAAAGGGGGTGGCATCAGCTTCACTGGCAGCCATTCTAGAGGCGCGCGGCTTGCGCATTAATCTAATGAAACTGGATCCCTATATCAACGTTGATCCCGGTACCATGAATCCCTTCCAGCATGGTGAAGTGTTCGTTACAGAAGATGGCGCTGAAACAGATCTGGACTTGGGGCACTACGAACGCTTTGTGCGTATCAAAATGACCAAAAATAATAATTTCACAACGGGCCGTGTCTATGCGAATGTCATTCGTAAGGAGCGCCGTGGTGATTATTTAGGTGGAACAGTGCAAGTCATACCGCATATTACAGATGAAATTAAACGTTGTATCATAGACGGTGCGGGTGAGGTTGATGTTGCGTTGGTTGAAATTGGCGGTACGGTGGGTGATATTGAATCCTTACCGTTCTTGGAAGCCATTCGACAAATGCGTATGGAGCTAGGTCGGCAACAGGTGCTGTTTATTCATCTTACTTTACTTCCTTTCATCCATACCGCAGGTGAGTTGAAAACAAAGCCTACGCAGCATTCAGTGAAAGAACTACGTACGATCGGTATACAACCTGATATTCTGTTGTGTCGCAGCGATCGGCCTATTTCAGAGGGTGCGCGTCAGAAAATAGCGTTGTTTACGAATGTAGAGAAAGACGCTGTGATTCCGCTCCTGGACGTAGATTTTATTTATCAATTACCAATGGCCTTACACCAGCAGGGTTTAGACAATATTGTTGTTCAGCAATTGGGATTATCAGCTAAGCCAGCGGATTTTCACGAGTGGGAAGCTGTTGTTGATGCTTATCGCCATCCAGAAACAGAAATTACCATCGGCATGGTTGGTAAGTATGTTGAATTAACAGAATCTTATAAATCACTTTCTGAAGCGCTGAAACATGCTGGTATTCAGACGCGTACAAAAATTCGTATTGAATATATCGATTCAGAGAGCTTAGAGCGCCCAGGTGGTGAGAAGTTATTATCTAAAGTAGATGCGGTGTTAGTGCCAGGTGGTTTTGGGCAGCGCGGTATAGAGGGGAAAGTTTTTGCAGCGCAGTATGCAAGAGAACACTGTATCCCTTATCTAGGTATTTGCTTAGGCATGCAAGTTGCAGTCATTGAATTTGCGAGACATAAGGCGCAAATGGCTGATGCAAACAGTACAGAATTTAATGCAAGCACATCTTATCCTGTTGTTGCCTTGGTAACGGAATGGGTTGATCCTTCTGGTGTTGTGCAAGCGCGTCACGAGAAATCAGAGGTAGGCGGCACCATGCGTTTGGGTGGTCAGGCTTGTCGGTTGTCTGAGGATTCTTTAGTGCGTGAGTTGTATGGTAATGACGTGATTGTTGAGCGTCACCGACACCGTTATGAAATTAATAACAACTTGGTTGCCGCGATAGAGAAAGCGGGATTAAAAATTTCTGGTCGATCGGTGCAGGATAACTTAGTGGAAACCATCGAATTACCTAACCACCCTTGGTTTATTGCTTGTCAATACCATCCGGAATTTACCTCAAATCCCCGGGATGGGCATCCACTTTTTGTTGGCTTTATTCGTGCAGCAAATGCGTATCGTCAGCAACTTTCTGTGAGAGCGACAGCAATATGAAGCTCTGTGGTTTTGAAGTTGGTTTGTCACAGCCTCTGTTTTTAATAGCAGGTCCTTGTGTCATTGAATGTGAGCAGTCTGCCATTGATATTGCCGGCGAACTGAAAGAGATCACACAGGCACTGGGTATTCCTTTTATTTACAAATCTTCTTTTGATAAAGCAAATCGCACTTCTACACGTAGTTACCGTGGCTTAGGCATAGAAGCTGGATTACGTATTTTGGGCGCGGTAAAAAAACAAGTTGGTGTGCCTGTTTTAACGGATGTGCATGAAGATACGCCGATGGCAGAAGTCGCGAGTGTTGTGGATGTGCTGCAAACCCCAGCGTTTCTGTGTAGGCAGACTAATTTTATTCAGAACGTTGCGCGCGCTGGTATACCGGTGAATATTAAGAAGGGGCAATTCCTGTCTCCTTGGGAAATGAAGCATGTGGCTGAAAAAGCGCGTGCTGTGGGTAATGAATCGATTATGTTGTGTGAGCGCGGTGCTTCTTTTGGGTATAACAATTTAGTATCCGATATGCGTTCTTTGGCTGTGATGCGCGAGACAAACTGCCCTATTGTGTTTGATGCAACACATTCTGTGCAATTACCGGGTGGTGCGGATGGTGCATCGAGTGGTCAACGTCAGTTTGTCCCTGTGCTTGCGCGTGCCGCCGTTGCGGTTGGTGTGGCGGGGTTATTTATGGAAACGCATCCCAATCCAGATCAAGCGCCATCAGATGGCCCTAATATGTGGCCGCTTGCTAAGATGAAATCGTTGCTGACGGTATTAAAAACGTTAGATCAAGCTGTGAAGGCGGGTGGGTTTATCGAGATTGATTAATGGATCGCTTGGCTGTTTGCTAAGATGCTTTCAGCTTGTTGGTAGAAGTCGCGGCCTGCTCTGTAGAATACTTTGCGTTGCTTGATAATCGATTGAATGGTGTCGATGGCTTGTTCAAATTCTTTTTTATTCTCTAATAGAGATGATACCTGAAATTCTCCAATAACAGGCAAGGGAACAATATCAATTGATAAAAAATTTTTGATGGATAAAAGACCGTCGATATCAACAAACATATCGGCGCAGTGGTAAATAGCAGAAAGCATTTCTCGGAAATCTTCACGTAAAAATTGATGCGTGACAATATCATCAACATTTTCGCGTATATAACAATTAATAAGAGAAATCAGTTGGTTAAACACCTCTTGCTCTATCGGTTCATGGCGGGCGTCCATATCACCTTCTCTCATCTACGCTGTACTAGTCAGTATACCATGGTTCCTTGGGTGCATTAATTAGGTGATGTTTATCAATCGGTTAGCTAGTGATGCTTGTGTCGCATCGTTTCGCATCAACGCAAAATAAATTTCTTCTCATGCATCGGTGCGTGAGAATTTGCATTTCTTTACCTTTACGTCACTCTGATGTATAATATATATACATAATAAAGAGGAGTGGTTAAAAATGGCCGGAAATAGAGAAGTATTTTCTCCCGTTTTAGCTAAAGGAGAACAAAAAAAACTTCGAATTCAAGCAGAAAGAGCAGCTCAAAAATTCCAAGAACGGCATCGCAGATCTATCTTGGATGCCTTGCCAACATTGAGTCTTTCTGTCAGGCAAGCAGCGCTTGCTACGCTTTCTGTATTCAGAAGACATAATCAACAACTCCCCAAAGAGATTGAAGTCGAGATATTAAATTATGCTTCTGATAAATTCCCGCCATTTCCCTCCATTGATGAGTTAGTGGCGATCGCTTGCGATCCCAACGCAGCGCGATTGGGAAGAATTATTATTGAAGAGCGTTATAGGGAATTGCAAGAGATGATGCAATTCGCTATCGCGCAAGATAGAAAAAGTGGAATTGCGGACTCACATGACAAACTCATTGAGCTTCTGTCGACAAAAATCGTGTGCTGCATGTCAGGGATGCAACAAGGTTCATTGCAGTGGATTTTTGCTGAAACACCACTAGCGTTACTGCTTATCTCAGCGTCTTCTCTTCAAAAAGAAGGTTCTGATTCTTATCGTCCTCGTTCTCCTGATTTTTTTGATTCTCTTGCTAGCATTATTAGAGAGGCTTATATAGAGCTAGGTTCAGAAAAAGGTCCTGCGCAGTTTCGTCAGGATTTTGAAAAGCATTTTTTATACCGTGGAGATGCATTGCAAGATGTAAATGATGCGATTAAATACATTGATGAGTTTGTTAAGCTACTTGATGAATCGTCTGGTGAGAATATAGAAGATATTAAGCAGAGTTCAGGGTTAAAAGAACTGTTAGAGAGATTACAAAAATTAGAGTTATCTCAATTATCTTTACGCTACAGTGGATTTTTAACTGAAGAGTACCGTATTTTTAATCACCTTATCAAAATATATCAGGATAAAGCTGAGAGCTGGGATAAACAAACGTTAGAATTTTTTTCTCATACAATAGAAGATCTCATGGGTAAGCATGTGGTGATCGCCGTGACAGATTACTCAGAACGTGTAGAAAAACTATGTAAAGTAATGACAACAGCACAAGATACGATACTGGCTTTGAGAGATAATATTTTCCCTGAGGTTTCTCAGAAAATTGAGCCGAGACGGTGAGGGTGTGTCTTTGTACATAAATATTCTGAATCTGGAATGAAATCGCTCACGCACCTCCGGTGCTTAAAAACACGGGTGTGGCATTTTACCCCGGGCTGCGCGCTATCGCGCTTACCCGGGGCTGTAAAGCTTTCGGTCGTAAACGACCTGATTGCGTTGTTGTTTTATACGATTAACCCAAAATTAATTTAATTTTGGGTTGCGTATGCCAATTAAAAGTCATAGTGCAGTGACGCTCCCTTACGGTCGCGGCTCGGTATCGTGGCTCAGTTTTATCACATAACGTTACGACGCAATCAGGTCATTTACGGCCTGGTTGCTGCGCGCTATCGCGCTTACCCGGGGCTGTAAAGCTTTCGGTCGTAAACGACCTGATTGCGTTGTTGTTTTATACGATTAACACAAAATTAATTTAATTTTGGGTTGCGTATGCCAATTAAAAGTCATAGTGCAGTGACGCTCCCTTACGGTCGCGGCTCGGTATCGTGGCTCAGTTTTATCACATAACGTTACGACGCAACCAGGCCGTTTACGGCCGAAAGCTTTACAGCCCCGGCTGAAAATGCGTAGCGAAGCGTAGCATTTGAAGGCCGGGGTAATGCAACACCCACCCACGCTTTTAAGCACCGGAGGTGCGTGAGAATGGTGCTTCTTGTATCGATTTTAGTTGTGCATGCAGTTTCTGTAGTTTTGCCTCAGCCTCTTTTTGCTTTTCTCGCTCTTTTAAAATCACATCAGCAGGCGCCCTTTCTACAAACTGCGGATTCTCTAATTTATTGCGAACTGATAACAATTCCTTATCTAATTTCTCAATCTCACGTGTTAAACGTTGCGCCTCTTCTTTGGGGTCGATAAATGAAGAAAGTGGAATAAAGATTTCCAATTCACCTAAAAGAGTTGTTGCAGAGGGTGGGGGTGTTTCATCTCTCTCTAACCATCTAATGGATTCAATCCTCGCTAAATTCAGCAATAAATGTTTTTCTTTTCCAATATAATCAAGCTCTTTGTGTGTGTGATTCCTAAATGCAATCGGTAGTAACTTACCTGGCGCAATATTCATTTCACTACGTACTGTGCGAATTTTGATAATTAATTGTTGTACCCAATTTAAGGTCGCCTCCGTCTCTTCATCAACCAACACACTATCACTAACCGGATAAGACATTAGCATAATACTATCGCCCGATTGACCTGTGAGTGGCTTTAAACGTTGCCAGATTTCTTCTGTAATAAAAGGCATAATGGGGTGCAGTAAGCGTAACAAGGTTTCTAAAACAGTCACCAGTGTATATCGTGTGCCACGTAATGATTCAGGCGTGCTATCTGGCGAATTTAACACAGGTTTAGAAAACTCCAAATACCAATCACAAAAAATATTCCACGTGAAATCATAAAGCACTTGTGCAAATAAATCGAAACGATAGAGCGAAAGCGCAGTATGTGCTTCTGCAATTGTTTTTTGTAAACAAGATCTGATCCAAATATCGGGCGTAGAGAACTTTTTCTCGCCAGTGATACCCGTATCCTGATTCTCCGTATTCATCATCACATAGCGCGCGGCATTCCACAGTTTATTGCAGAAACTACGGTAGCCACTTAAGCGATTCACATCAAATCGGATTTCCCTTGTGTATGACGCAACAGAGCAGAAAGTAAATCGTAAGGCATCAGTACCATAACTATCAATGCCGTTCGGAAATTCCTTACGTGTATTTTCCTCTATTTTTTCTCGCATGCTTGGTTGCATTAGTCCATAAATACGTTTTTGAACCAATTTGTCAAGATCGATACCATCAATTAAATCAATAGGATCCAGTACATTGCCTTTGCTCTTAGACATTTTGTGTCCGTCAGCATCTCTGATGAGTCCTGTGATATAAATATCTTTAAACGGAATTTGACCCGTGAATTTTAAGCTCATCATAATCATTCTGGCTACCCAGAAAAAGATAATATCAAAACCCGTGATTAAGACGCTTGTCGGGAAAAATGTGTGAAGCGCAGGTGTCTCTTTTGGCCACCCCAGTGTGGAAAAAGGCCACAAAGCAGCTGAGAACCAAGTATCTAACACATCTTCTTCTTGTTTTAACTTCACTGTTTCGCCAAGCTGATGCCGTGCTCTTACTGCTTGCTCATCCTGTCCGGCATAAGGGTTGCCAGCTTCATCGTACCAAATAGGAATGCGATGTCCCCACCAGAGCTGCCGACTGATACACCAATCTTCAATGTTGTTCATCCACTGATAATAAGTTTTATCCCAATTGTCCGGAATAAAGCGTATCTCGCCTTTTTCAACAGCGGCAATAGCCGGCGCTGCTAATGATTGCATTTTCAAAAACCACTGTTTGGTAAGATAAGGCTCAATCACAGCATTGGATTTTTCACCACGAGGTACTTTGAGCATATGCTTTTCTATTTTTTCAATTAAACCAGCAGCAGTGAGGTCGGCCAGTATTTTTTCGCGTGCTGCGAAACGCTCTAAGCCCCGATACCCTTCTGGAACATTATCATTTAAGTGTGCGCTGGGCGTGAAGATATTAATGGGTGTAAGCGCATGTCGTGCACCTACGGCGAAATCATTAAAATCATGCGCAGGGGTGATTTTCACACATCCTGTACCAAATAAAGGGTCAACGTAATTATCTGCAATAATAGGAATTTCCCTATCAGTGAGTGGTAATGTCACATGCATGCCGATCAGTGATTGAAAGCGTTCATCATCAGGATGCACAGCAACTGCAACGTCACCTAATAATGTTTCAGGACGAGTGGTTGCAACAATCAGATGGCCTGGTTTTCCAACTAAAGGATAACGAATATGCCACAATTTACCTTCGGTTTCTTCATTGATGACCTCTAAATCCGAAACAGCGGTTCCCATTTGTGGATCCCAATTCACTAAACGTTCACCACGATAAATCAATCCTTCTTCGTAAAGACGAATAAAAACATCGCGTACCGCGTAGCAAAGATCTTCATCGAGCGTAAAACATTCTCGATCCCAATCTAGTGACGCACCCAGGCGCCGTAATTGTTTTGTAATCGTGCCGCCAGATTCTTCTTTCCATTCCCATACTTTTTTTACAAAATCTTCCCGACCTAAATCATGTCGCGTTTTGTTTTCTTGATTCAATTGACGTTCAACAACCATTTGTGTGGCGATACCAGCATGGTCTGTGCCTGGTTGCCATAAAGTATTTTTGCCGGACATGCGTTCGTAACGAACAAGCACATCCATGATTGTAAAACCAAAACCATGTCCCATATGTAAGCTGCCAGTGACATTGGGCGGTGGTAACATGATGCAATAAGGATCGCCCTTACCAGAGGGTTGGAAGTAACCCTGGGATTCCCAGCGTTGGTACCACTGTTGTTCTATATTTTGGGGTTGATAAATTTTATCTAAAGGTGTTGTCATAGTCAGCTTACTTTTAATTGATGAGTCGATAAATGGTAGCCCAGGGAACGATATTGCTTGTATCGTTCTCTAGCAGGTTCTTGCACCGTAGGGTCGGTAAAAATAATTTCAACAATATGCGGAAATTGCTCGTAAAAATCAGGTAAAACAGTTGTTAAATTAATTAAAGTATCGCTGGGTGTGCTTGGCTGGTCGTAGCCAATGCAGATAGGTGTTTGCATGCTATCTGTGCTTAAGTGATGCGCTAAGAAAGCGTCGTCTTTGAAAGTCCACAGTAAATCATCGAAGACGATCGCTTCTGTTTCTGATGTTGTATAAACATACGCACACTTTTTTTCAGTGTGATGCTGTTCTAAATACTCACAAACAAACAACCATGCCCGCTCTTTGCTTGTTGTATCTAATATATAGAAATCAACCGCTGTTTTCATAAGTCAGGATTTAACTTGGTTTAAGAGATATTGCACTAACAGCGGGACAGGCCGCCCTGTTGCCTTGCGTTCTTGCTGACCCATCATCATGGCTGCTGTGCCAGCAACATCTAAATGTGCCCATTTAAACTGAGCAGTGAAGCGTGATAAGAAACAACCCGCTGTGATACTGCCTGCCGTACGTCCACCGGAGTTAGAAATATCGGCAAAAGGACTTTGTATTTGTTCTTGGTATTCTTCCCAGAGTGGAAGTTGCCATGCGCGATCGTTACTTTCTTGCCCTGCTGCTAATAAAGCATCAGCAAGCATTTGATTGTTGCTCATCAGTCCTGTTGTCTGATGGCCGAGTGCAATGACGACTGCGCCTGTCAGCGTTGCAATATCGATCACAACCTCTGGTTTGTAACGCTCACAATATGTCAGTGCGTCTGCTAGGATGAGTCGGCCTTCTGCATCTGTGCTAATCACTTCGATGGTCTGACCTGAAAGGCTGGTCAGGATATCTTCCGGCTTGTATGCTGTGCCGCCAGGCATGTTTTCAACAGCAGGTATAATGCCAACAATATGTAACGGTAATTTCAGTTCGGCAGCAGCTTTTATTGTGCCTAATACCGTTGCTGCACCACACATATCGTATTTCATGCCCACCATATTGTCGGGTGATTTCAGTGAATTTCCACCTGTATCAAAAGTAATACCTTTGCCAACAAGTGCAATGGGATTTTGTTTCTTGGTTGAGCCTTTATATTCTAAGCAGATGAGTTTTGCTTCTAAAGCGCTACCCTGCGATACGCCGAGCAGTGCTCCCATGCCTAATTTATCCATCGCTTTCTCATCGAGTACTTTGACTGTGATCTGGCGATGTGTTTTGGCTAATTCTTTAGCTTGTTCAGCGAGGAAATCAGGAGTGCATATGTTGCTAGGTAAATTACCCAGGTTTTTTGTAAAGGCAACCGCATTTGCGATGGTGAAGCCTTGGTTTGCTGCTTCTTCGCAAACGCGTAATGACTTGGATTCTGGAATTGCAATAAGACATTCTTTGAGCGCTAGAACAGGTGCTTTCTTTGTTTTAAATAAATCAAATTGATAGAGACCTTCATAACCTGCTTCAGCTAATTGTTTGACTTTCCACGTCAGTGGTAATTTTTCTACATCAAGCTCGCTTAAAAAGCAGGCCACAGTATGGAAATTTGTGCTACGCAAGTATTTCATCGTGTTTAAGATGCATTGCCTAAAGTGCATACGCTTGAAATCATTTTCTTTGCCACAACCGACAACGAGTATATAGGGGAAGGCGGATGAGGTGGGGTGATAAACGGGTAAAAGCTGGCCAACTTTGCCTTGAAAGTTGTTTAGGTAAAGTATGTCATTCAAATCCCCACGCATGGCTTTGTTAATGATTTTAGCGGAAGGGGAGAGCGCGTGGTCTTCAAACACACCCACGACAACGCAGTTTTTTTGTTGCTCTGTGACAGAAATCGCTTTGACAGTGAATTTCATTTCTCTTCTCCCTGGAATAAGCTGGCAATGCACGGTATCCTATCGTAATTGTGCTGTTATGTCGATACTGTGGCTTTTTTGGAGCTGCTCTGGATGAAACTATTTTGATAATTTCTCGTTATCTCACGCGTGAAGTCATAAAAGCCATGCTGGCGGTGACGCTGGTGCTGTTGCTTGCTTTTTTAAGCCAACAAATTGTTCGCTATTTGAACTATGTGGCTGTTGGTAAAATTCCAACCAATGTCTTGCTGCAACTCGTGAGCTTTGAAATACCCTATTTATTGGCTTTATTGCTTCCACTGGGCCTCTATCTGGGCATTTTAATAGCTTATGGTCGTTTCTATGTCGATAACGAGATGATTATATTGCAAATGGCGGGGTATAGTCAGCAGCGTCTTTTAAAGCTGACTTTCCTGATTGGACTGGCAATTGGTGCGATTGTGCTCTATTTAATGCTTTCTGTGAACCCGTTGATCTCTGAGAAGAGACAGCAATTAATGGACAGTGACGAGGCGACAGAACACCTGATTCAAACGATGATGCCAGGTCATTTTAGAGTCAGTGCGGATGGGCAGCATGTGATGTATGTTGAAAAGCTGTCAACAGATCGTACGCGTGCGCAGAATGTCTTTCTTGCAGAACAAAAAGCACCCAGCACATCGGGTGGGCAGCCAGCATGGATGCTTGTTTTTGCGAATGAAGGTTATCAAGAGAAAGCACAAAGACCTGGGGAGCAATTTTTTGTCACTACTGAAGGATATCGTTACGAGGGTGTGCCGGGTCAAAGTGATTATAAGATCACGCAATTTAGAAAATATGCTGTGCGACTTTCTCAAAATAACGTTCATCCCACGCATGAAGCAGATGAAATATTAACGACAGCTGCTCTGTGGCAAAGCTATGACAACCCTGGGCATGCGGCGGAGTTTCAGTGGCGGTTTTCGATGGGTATTCTAACCGTATTGCTGGCACTACTGGCTGTTCCATTGAGCGCGATACGTCCGCGACATGGGCGCTACATCGGATTATTACCTGCTGTGCTGGTGTATGTGGTTTACATTAACCTGTTATTTATGGCGGAGCGTTGGGTGCAATTAGGGACGGTATCTATCGGTCTTGGTATGTGGTGGGTGCATGTATTCATGCTATTGTTAGTAATGGCTGTCTTTAGGGTAAAAATAAAAGCATGATTAAAATACTCGTTCGCTATATTGCAAAAACGGTTATGTTTTTTACCTGCCTGTCCGCTGTGGTTGTGATGGGTCTGCAATGCTTAATGCTGACTATTGCGGAACTGAAGAATGTGGGTCAGGGTGATTTCGGTTTTTTACAAGTATTGGGTTATGTGCTGTGTCAGGTGCCGAATGAATTATATCAATTTTTCCCAATGGTTGTGTTACTGGGTAGCATTGTTGGATTGAGTGTGTTGTCTTCTCATCGTGAGTTAGCGGTGATGCGTACAGCGGGTTTTTCAGTAAAACAAATGACGTATAGTGTATTAGGTATAACATTATGCTTAACGCTACTGGTGATGAGTATTGGTGAATTATTTGGTCCTTCTTTAAGTTATACTGCCGAAATCCGTAAAGATAATCAGCAAAATGCGGGGCAAGCCATGGTGACGCCTGCTGGTGTGTGGTTCCATGTAGATCGCAATTTTATTCATGTAGAGCATGTGGTGAGTCGAGAATTACTGCAGGGTGTGACACGCTACCAATATGATGACAAGCATCGTCTCCGTATTGCTTACTATGCGGAGACTTTGAGTAAAAAAAATAACCAGTGGGAATTGCATGATGTTGCAAAAACAATTTTCTATCCTGAACGTACGCAACATGAATTGGTGGCTGTGTTGCCTTGGGATATAAAAATCAATACAAATTTATTCAGCGTTGGGCACGTGGAAGCGAGTCAAATGTCTTTAGATAAGCTGTATCGGTACAGTCGTTATTTAAAGCAAAATGGATTACAAGCCAGTGAGTACCTGTATGCTTTTTGGCAGCGTATTTTTCAGCCCCTGGCTTCTTTGGTGATGATTTTTCTGGCTATTCCCTTTGTGCTGGGTGGTGTACGCACCACATTAGGGTGGCGTTTGATAGCGGGTGTATTAACCGGTTTTAGCTTTTTTATATTAAACGGGTTGTTAGGCGAGTTATGTATTGTTTATCAGGTGCCTGCTGTGTTAGCGGCAATCTTCCCCACGCTGATTTTTGCGACAGCGGGGTTGTTGTTGATGAGAAAGAGTTAAAACTGAGCCGCGGGGGGGCGGGCCGCGCGGGGGGGGGGGGGGGGCGGGGGGGGGGGGGGTTGGTGGTGGATGGTGGTAATAGGAGGGGGTTTTAGGGTGGTTTGTTTTTGTGT
>Ga0310813_10000118_pt1 | contig 58303 bp, 47 predicted proteins | sample YN3metagenome_FD_203086 | JGI IMG/M metagenome (GOLD analysis project Ga0310813, IMG submission 203086) | Soil microbial communities from experimental microcosm in Duke University, North Carolina, United States - YN3 | ecosystem: Engineered > Artificial ecosystem > Soil microcosm > Unclassified... | reverse complement strand
GTTCGACGAACGTCGGGGTAAGGAGGCGCATGTAGCCGGCTAGGGCGACGGCGTCGGGGCGTGCGGCGGTGAGGGCGTCGTGCAGGGCTTCGTCGAAGGCTTCGCGTGGCATGCCCTTGTGGCTTTGCGACCAGGTCGGGACGCCCTCGGCCTCGGCGAATGCGAGGCCCGGTGCGTCGGGATTGTTGGACGCGACCAACACGATCTCGAACGCGGCCTGCGGCAAGCGACTGGCATAAAGCAGCGCGGCCATGTTGCTGCCTTCGCCCGAAATGACGACGGCGACGCGGGCGCGCTCAGGCATGGTGATGCGTAGCGCTCCAGGCGCCGCGAGCGCTCCAGCTTTCATCGGGGCCGCGGACCGTGCAGCCGCGCTGGCCCTGATCGATCCGGCCGATGCGATGCACGGTCTCGCCAGCCTCGGTGAGCGCATCGGTGACCGCATCGGCTTGATCCGCCGCGACCGCCACAACCATCCCGATCCCGCAGTTGAAGGTGCGGGCGAGTTCCTCGGGCTCGATCGACCCGCCGGCCTGAAGCCAGGCGAAGAGCTGCGGAAGCTCCCATGCCGAGGCGTCGACGATGGCGTGGCAATCGTTGGGCAGCACACGCGGGATGTTCTCGAGCAGGCCGCCACCGGTAATGTGGGCGAGGCCGTGGATCCGGCCAGCGCGAAGCTCGGGCAGCAGGCTTTTTACGTAGATTCGAGTTGGCTCGAGCAGCAGGTCGCCGAGCAGATGGTCGGGCGCGAAGCGCGCGGGGCGGTCGAGCTTCCAGCCGTTCACCTCGATTAAACGACGGACGAGGCTGAATCCGTTGGAATGGACGCCGCTACTGGCGAGGCCGAGGAGTATGTCGCCGTGGCGGATGGCGGCGCCTGTCAGCTGTTCCCCGCGCTCCACCGCACCGACGCAGAACCCCGCGAGATCGTAGTCGCCGGCGGCATACATACCCGGCATCTCGGCCGTCTCGCCCCCGATCAGCGCGCAGCCGGCCTGCAGGCAGCCTTGCGCGATGGACGCAACCACCGCTTCGGCTACCCCGGTATCGAGCCTGCCAGTGGCGAAATAATCGAGAAAGAACAAAGGTTCGGCGCCCTGGACGATGAGGTCGTTGACGCACATCGCGACGAGATCGATCCCGACGCCGTCGTGGCGCCCCAAGTCGATCGCCAGCTTGAGTTTGGTTCCGACGCCATCGTTGGCTGCGACCAGCAGCGGGTCGGTGAAGCCCGCGGCCTTCAAGTCGAAGAAGCCCCCGAAGCCACCGAGATCGGCGTCCGCTCCCGGCCGACGCGTGGCCTTGGCGAGCGGCCCGATGGCCTTCACGAGCGCGTTGCCGGCGGCGATGCTGACGCCCGCCTGTTCGTAAGTCAGCCCCATGGCGCCCCGCCTAGCCGAGAAGAGCCTTGGAAATCGAGTCTCAAGCTGCTTTGAGGGCGCTGTCATGCCGCAACGCCCTTTGCGCCTTCTGGTTTTCACGCTCGGCTTGGCCGGGCTGGGCACCGCCGTCTTCGCCCAGCTCGAGAGCGGGGAGCGCGGGATACCGCCGATCGACAGTGCAAGCACGCTGGAGATCGGCGGGATCAAGGTCGATATCGCGGGCAAGGACGCCGAGAGCGCGCGGCTGGCCGGATGGCGGCTGGCGCAGCGGCAGGGCTTTGCCGCTCTTTGGGCCAAGATGCACAGCCGGCCGATGAGCGAAGCGCCCAAGCTCCCCGATTCGACGCTCGACGGGATCGTCAGTTCGATCGCCATCGAAGAAGAACGCATCGCGCCCGGCCGCTACATCGCGACGTTGCAGGTTCTGTTCGACCGCTCGCGCTCGTCAGCGCTGCTCGGTGCCGAGGGGCCGGTGCAGCGGTCGGCGCCGATGCTGCTGATCCCGGTGCTGGTCAGCGGCGGCACGGCGACCACGGTGGAATTGCGCAATCCGTGGCAGCGCGCGTGGGCCGAATATCGCACCGCCAACAGCGCGATCGATTATGTCCGGGTGTCGGGGCAGGGAATCGACCCCTTGCTCGTGACCGCCGGTCAGGTGCGCCGCCCCGGCCGGGCCATGTGGCGCAATCTAGTCGATTTCTATGGCGCCGCCGATGTGCTGGTCGCGACCGCGCATGTGCGGCGGCTGTATCCGGGCGGGCCGTCGGTCGCGACCTTCACCGGCTCGTTCGGAGCGGATCGCCGACCGCTTGGCAGCTTCACCCTGCGCGCTGACAGCAGCGCCGACCTGCCGCGAATGATGGCGGAAGGCGTTCAGCGAATGGACGCGCTGTACACCAGCTGGCTGGCATCGGGCGGCCTCAAGCCCGACCAGAGCCTGCTTCCGCCGCCGCCTCCGGTGATCGAGGAAGTCGAGGAAGAGGCCCCCGCCGCGCCGGTCGACCAGGTGATCCAGATCGCGGTGTCCTCGCCTTATTCGCCGGTCGGCTGGCTGCGTTCGATTCCGGGCGTCGGATCGGTGCAGGAAATCGGCGCGCAGGTACTGGTGGTGCGTTACCGCGGTTCGCCCGCGCAGCTTGCCGCGGCGCTCAATGCGCGAGGCTGGCAGACCAGCATGGCAAGCGGGGTGTTCACCATCACCGGTTACGCGCCGCCCCCCGCCGCGGCAGCGCCGCCGCAGCTACCTCAACCCGCACCGGCGCCCGCGCAGCCGCAGCCGCAGCGCCCGGCCTCCGAGCCGATCACGCCCGTTCCTACCAATCGTTCGGGGGAATGAGGTGAGGGGGCCCGACCAGATCGCGCTCCCGCTAGACTGGCCGCAAGGAAGCGACGACAGCCGCTTCATCGTCAGCACGGCCAATCAGGCGGCGTTTGACCATTTCCAGCGCTGGTCGAGCTGGCCGGTGCGGGCGACCATCCTGACGGGGCCGCGCCGTTCCGGCCGATCGCTGCTCGCCCGCAATTTCGTTGCGCGGGTCGGCGGGCGGTTGTTCGATCCGGCCGATCGGCACGTTGAGGAAGCGCTGTTTCACGCCTGGAACCAAGCGCAGGAGACCGGACGGCCGCTGGTGATGGTCGCCGATCGCGCGCCGCCGGGGTGGGCGGTCGCCTTGCCCGATCTTCGCACCAGGCTGGCGATCACTCCGGTGGTCGCCATCGAGCAGCCCGACGACGCACTGTTCGCCGCGCTGATCCGGCGGCTGTTCGCCGATCGCGGGCTGCATCTTCCGGACGAAGCGCTGCGTTATGTGGCCGAACGGGTCACGCGCGATTATTGGACGGCGGAGCGAATCGTCGATTCGATCGATCGCTTCGCCATCGCCGCCAGCGCGCGGCTGACCCTGCCGACCGTCCGCCGCGCCTTGATCGCGGGCGGGCTGATCGACGGAGGAGGGGACGAGTGAACGCGCCGGCCGACATCAGGACAAGCGCCCTGAAGGAAGGCGAAAGCCGCTATTTCAATCGCGAAGCGTCGTGGCTGGCCTTTAATCGCCGCGTGCTGGAAGAAGCGGCCAATACCGCGCATCCGTTGCTGGAACGGCTGCGGTTCCTGTCGATCAGCGGCTCCAACCTCGACGAGTTCTTCTCGGTGCGCGTCGCGGGGTTGAAGGAGCAGCAGCTCGAAGGGCTGGAGGAGCGGAGCTACGACGGGCAGACCCCGACCCAGCAGCTCGAGATGATTGGCGCCGAGGCCGACGCGCTGATCGCCGAACAGCAGCGGACCTGGCTCGAACTGGTTTCCCTTCTTGGGCAATCGGGCGTGCAGGTGGTGGCACCAGAAGCGCTTGCGGACGAGGAGCGGCTTTGGCTGCGAACCCTCCTCAGCGAGCAGATCCTCCCGGTCCTGACCCCGCAGGCAATTGATCCGTCGCATCCGTTTCCCTTCGTCCCCAACCTCGGCCTCGCGCTGGTGTTCGCGATGGTCGACAATTCGGACAAGGAACCGGTCAACGAAGTGCTGATGATCCCGGCGTCGGTCCCGCGATTCCTGCGATTGCCGGGCGCCGCGACCCGTTTCATCGCCATCGATGCGGCGATCGTGTCGCAACTCGACATCCTGTTTCCCGGATTCGAACTCATCGCCGCCGGGGCGTTTCGCGTGCTGCGCGATACCGACATCGACATCGAAGAGGATGCCGAGGATCTGGTCCGAACGTTCCGCACGGCGATTAAGCAGCGGCGGCGGGGACGTGTCATCCGCCTCGAATTCTCGCACGGAACGCCGGCCGCGCTGGAAAATCTGGTGCGCGAAGGCGTCGGGGCCGAGCATGCGCTGATCGCCGAAAGCTCGGGCATGATCGGGATCGCGGACCTCCAGCAATTGGTTGAGGTCGATGGGCATGCCGCGCTTCGCTTCGCGCCTTACAGCCCACGTTTTCCGGAGCGGGTGAAGGAACATGGCGGTGACTGCTTCGCCGCGATCCGCGACAAGGATTTCGTGGTCCACCACCCGTATGAGAGTTTCGACGTGGTGGTCGCTTTTCTGCGTCAGGCGGCGAGCGATCCGGACGTAGTGGCGATCAAGCAGACGCTCTACCGCGCGGGCAAGCAATCGGCGATCGTCGACGCGCTGGTCGCCGCGGCCGAAGCGGGCAAGTCGGTCACCGCGGTGGTCGAGCTAAAGGCCCGGTTCGACGAGGAGCAGAATCTCCTGTGGGCGAGCCGGCTTGAGCGCGCAGGCGTGCAGGTCGTCTACGGCTTCACCCGGTGGAAGACGCACGCCAAGGTGTCGATGGTGGTCCGGCGCGAGGGCGGGTCGTTCCGCACCTACTGCCACTTCGGGACCGGCAACTACCACCCGACGACGGCTCGCTTTTACACCGATCTGAGCTTCTTCACCGCCTCCAAGCGAGCCGCGCGCGATGCGGCCAAGCTGTTCAATTATATCTCGGGCTATGTCCCGCCGAAGGGCCTCGAAACCCTGGTGATGAGCCCGGTTTCGCTGCGTGAGAAACTGACGGCGTGGATGGACGGCGAGATCGCCAATGCCAAGGCGGGCAAGCCGGCGGCGATCTGGGCCAAGATGAACAGCCTGGTCGATCCGAGGATCATCGAAAAGCTTTACGAGGCGAGCGAGGCGGGGGTGAAGATCGAGCTGATTGTGCGCGGCATCTGCTGCCTGCGCCCGGGTCTTGCCGGCCTGTCGAGCAATATCCGGGTGAAGTCTATCGTCGGCCGCTTCCTCGAGCATAGCCGCGTGTGGTGTTTCGCCAATGGCGCGCGGATGCCGCATGGCAAGGCGCGGGTGTTCATCTCGTCGGCCGACTGGATGCCGCGCAATCTCGACCGCCGGGTGGAAGTCGCGGTGCCGCTGGAAAATGGCACGGTGCATGCGCAAGTGCTCGACCAGGTGATGGTCGCCAATCTGATCGACAATCAGCAAAGCTGGGTGCTCGACGGCGCGAGCGGTCAGTATCGGCGGGTGGCTGAGACCCGCAAACCCTTCAACCTGCACACCTATTTCATGACCAACCCGTCGCTCTCGGGCCGCGGTCAGGCGCTGGAAGGCAGGAAAGTGCCCAAACTGAAGCTGGAACAAGGCGGTTAGAGACCCATGACAAAACGCAGCTTCGGGCCGGTCGGGATTATCGACATCGGCTCCAACTCCATTCGCTTCGTCGCCTATGCGGGCTCGGAACGCGTGCCTTCGACCCTGTTCAACGAAAAGGTTTCGGCCGGCCTCGGCCGCGAATTGGCCTCGACCGGACGGCTGCCCGACAAGGCGATGGACCAGGCGATCGAGGCGCTGGCACGTTTCCGCCTGCTGGCGCGCGAGATGAAGCTGAAGCGGCTGGACGTGGTGGCGACCGCCGCCGTGCGCGACGCGGAAAATGGCGATGAGTTTCTAGCCCGGGCGCGCAAGGCGGGGATCGAACCCAAGGTCATCACCGGCGAGGAAGAAGCGCGGCTGGCGGCGCTTGGCGTCATCTCCGCCATCCCGCATGCCAAGGGGGTCGTGGCCGATCTTGGCGGCGGAAGCCTCGAACTGACACCGGTCGCCAATGGCGAGGCGGGACCAGGCATCTCGCTGCCGCTCGGCGTTCTGCGGGTTGGTCCGGAAGCGAGTGCAAAGCAACTGGCGGCAACGCTCAAGAAAGCGATTCCCCCCGCCATTCTGGCCGCCGGCGCCGAACGCACGCTGTATCTCGTCGGCGGTTCGTTCCGCGCCTTTGCGCAACTCGACCAGCAGGAAGCAGATTCGCCGCTCCACGTCGTCCACGGTCACGCGATCGAAGTGGACCGGGCGCGCGAATTGCGCGATCTCATTCGCAAGACCTCGCCCGAGCAACTTAAGCAGCGCTTTGGCCTCTCCACCACGCGTGCCCAGAACGCGCGCCCGGCCGCCGCGGTGCTCGATGCCCTGTTCCGGGTGCTCGAACCGGCGAAAGCGGTCGCCAGCGCCTACGGCCTGCGCGAAGGCCTGCTCTACGATCATCTGACGGAGGCGCGCCGGGCGGAAGACCCTTTATTGGCGGCCGCCCTTGAGGCGGGAGAGAAACTGGGCCGCTTCGGCGATCACGGTGCCGAACTCGACGAATGGATCGCGCCCCTTTTTCCCGACGACGACGATGCCGCACGGCGGTTGCGGCTGGCGGCCTGCCTCTTGGCCGATGTCGCCTGGGAAGCGCATCCCGATTTCCGCGCCTTGTGGGCGGTCGACATGGGGGTGCACGGCAATTGGGTCGGGATCGACGCCGAGGGAAGGACGATCATCGGCCGTACCTTGTGGTCGGCGTTCGGTGGCGACGGGCCCTTCAATCGCACGCTGGCGCAATTGGTGGAACAGCGGGTGCTCGATCACGCGGGCCAGTGGGGCGCGGCGATCCGACTGGCGCAGCGGCTATCGGGCGGCACCGAAAAACTGCTCGGGCGGTGCCGGATCGCGCTGGAGGACAATGAGGTCGTCCTGCGCCTCGCGAAAAAGGACGCGCGTCTTTACAGCGATATCGTCGCCCGGCGGCACCGTCAGCTGGCCAATCTCATGGGGCTGACCGCGCGGATGGAGCTGAGCTGAGCGATCAGCCGCAGCTCAGGCGCTCGACCTTGTTCTGCGCGTCGAGATAGACCCGGACGCGGTCGCCGCGGAAATCCATCGTCACCATCGATCCAGCCGCCACCCATTGCAGGGTCTTGGCGCCAGACGTCGACTGGATACGTGCGCCAAGGTCGGCGGTTGCCGCCTGGCCCACGAATTGCTGCAGCTGCGCGTCATTGCATATGCCACCGGTAGGGGCCGCAGGGCCGACGGTGGCGCAGGCCGCGATCAGCGGGGCGGCGAGGCCGGGGACGATCAACTTCTTCACGCGGGCTGCTCCTCATGGGTGCGGGTCATCTTGAGCTTGCCGTTCATCGTCGCGAACGCCAGCCGACCCTCCACCAGGTCCAACGCATCACGGCCGAATTCGTCGAATCGCCAGCCGCTGAGGATCGCGAGGTCCTTGCGCACCCCGGCGGCGAGCGCTTCCAGTTCGTCCGAGCGGGCGATCAGCTTGGCCGCGACGCCGGTTTCCTTGGCCTTGATCTTGAGCAGGAGCTTCAGGAGATCGGCAACCAAAGCGCCGTCCTTGGTGAGGCCGGGGCGGCTGGGCCCGCGCTCGGGCATCTCATCGGGGCCGAGCGGCAGAGCGCCTTCCAGCGATGCCATCAGCCGCGCGCCGATGTCGTTGTTGCGCCAGCCCGCCGACAGGCCGCGGACCTTGGCGAGATCGTCCTGGGTCTTGGGCGGATGACCGGCGATGTCGGCCAGCGTGTCGTCCTTGACGATCCTGCCGCGCGGCAGGTTCTTGCCGCGCGCTTCCTTTTCGCGCCACGCGGCGAGGACCTTCAGCCGGCCGAGCACCTGCGGATTGCGACTTGGTAGCTTTAGACGCTTCCACGCGTCCTCGGGATCAAAGGCGAAGCTCGACGGGTCGGCGAGACGCTCCATCTCTTCGTCGAGCCACAGACCGCGCCCGGTCTTGCGCAGCTTGGCGACCATCTTGGGGAAAATGGTCGCGAGGTGCGTAACGTCGCCGATGGCGTAATCGATCTGGCGCTTGTCGAGCGGGCGGCGGCTCCAGTCGGTGAAGCGGGCGCCCTTGTCGAGCGCGTGGCCGAGCATGGATTCGATGAGGTTCGAGTATCCCACCTGCTCCCCATAGCCGAGCGCCATTGCGGCAATCTGCGTATCGAACAACGGGTGCGGCACCTTGCCGGTCATGTTGTGGACGATTTCGAGGTCCTGCCCGCCGGCGTGGAAGACTTTGAGCACGTCCTCATTGTCGACCACCAGGTCCCACAGGGGTTGCAAGTCGATTCCTTCGGCCATCGGGTCGATCGCGGCGGCTTCGTCGACCGAGGCGATCTGGATCAGGCAGAGTTCGGGCCAATAGGTGCTTTCGCGCATGAACTCGGTGTCGACGGCGACGAAGTCATGTTTCGCGAGACGCTCGACCAATGCGGCAAGCGTGCCACTGTCGGTGATAAGGGGATGAATCTTCATGTTCTGCGGCCTGTAGCGGGACGGGCCCAAGTTGACAAAAGGGGAGGGGTGGGGAAAGCGCCGCGCCATCCATTCACCGTCACGACGACTTTAGCGGACGACCGATATGCACGCCTATCGCACCCACCATTGCGGCCAGCTTCGCCAGGCCGACGTCGGCAACGACGTCCGGATTTCGGGCTGGGTGCACCGCAAGCGCGATCACGGCGGCGTCCTATTCGTCGACCTGCGCGATCATTACGGGCTGACGCAGGTGGTGGTCGATGTCGACAGCCCGGCGCTGGCCGTGCTCGAAAAGCTGCGGGTCGAAAGCGTCGTTACCATCGACGGTACTGTCAAGGCGCGCGCCGAGGGCACCACCAACGCCAACCTCCCGACCGGCGAGATTGAGGTCTACGCCCGGGGCGTCACCGTGCAAAGCAGCGCGGCCGAGCTGCCGATGCCGGTCGCTGGCGAACAGGAATATCCCGAGGACATTCGCCTTCGCTATCGCTACCTCGACCTGCGCCGGGAACGGCTGCACGCCAACATCATGCTGCGTTCGAACGTCATCGCGTCGATCCGCCGCCGCATGGTCGAGCAGGGCTTTACCGAGTTCCAGACCCCGATCCTGACTGCCTCTTCGCCGGAAGGCGCGCGCGATTATCTGGTGCCGAGCCGGGTGCACCCGGGCAAGTTCTACGCGCTTCCGCAGGCGCCGCAGATGTTCAAGCAGCTGCTGATGGTCGCCGGCTTCGATCGTTATTTCCAGATCGCGCCCTGCTTTCGCGACGAGGACGCCCGCGCCGACCGCAGCCCAGGCGAATTCTATCAGCTCGATTTCGAAATGAGCTTCGTCACGCAGGACGACGTCTTCAATGCGATCGAACCGGTGCTGGCCGGCGTCTTCCGCGAGTTCGCAGGCAATCGGCAAGTGACCGAGGGCGCGTTCCCGCGCATCCCGTATCGCGAATCGATGCTGAAGTACGGCAGCGACAAGCCCGACCTGCGCAACCCGATTGTCATCAGCGACGTCGGCAGCCATTTCAAAGGTTCGGGCTTCGGTCTTTTCTCGACCATTGTCGGCAAGGGCGGGTTCGTCCGCGCGATCCCGGCGCCGAACACGGCGGACAAGAGCCGCAAGTTCTTCGATGAGATGAACGACTGGGCCCGCGGCGAAGGCTATGCCGGCCTCGGCTATGCCACGCGCAAGGGCGGCGAATGGGGCGGTCCCATCGCCAAGAACCACGGCACCGACGGCATGGACAAGCTCGCCGCGGAACTCGGGCTCGGCCCGGACGACGGACTGTTCTTCGCCGCGAGTGCCAAGGAACTGGAAGCTGTCAAGCTCGCCGGAGCCGCGCGTACGCGGATCGGCCAGAGCCTTGGCCTGATCGACGAGAACCGCTTCGACTTCTGCTGGATCGTCGACTTTCCGATGTTCGAATATGACGAGGACGCCAAGAAGATCGACTTCAGCCACAACCCCTTTTCAATGCCGCAAGGGGAGCTGGAAGCCCTCGAAACCAAGGATCCGCTCGATATCCTGGCGTGGCAATATGATATCGTCTGCAACGGCGTCGAATTGAGCTCCGGCGCGATCCGGAACCACCGTCCGGACATCATGTACAAGGCGTTCGAGATCGCCGGGTACACGCAGGAACAGGTCGACCAGAACTTCTCGGGTATGATCAATGCCTTCAAGTTCGGCGCGCCGCCGCACGGCGGCTCGGCACCGGGGATCGACCGGATCGTCATGCTGCTGGCGGGCGAACCCAACATCCGCGAGGTGGTGGTGTTCCCGATGAATCAGAAGGCCGAAGACCTGATGATGAACGCGCCCGCCGAAGTGAGCGCGAAGCAACTGAAAGAGCTCAGCATCAAGATCGTTGGCGACGGTCCCAAAAGCTGAGGCTCGCTTCGGGCGTCTGTCCCGGAAGCGTCCATCTTGGTGAGCGCAGGATTGGCCCGGGCTTTAGCCTGCGGCGACTAGCGCTGACCTTTTCATTTGCGGTCAAGCGCGTCGCCGTTTGCCAAATCTGCTGATCGGTTGGGCTCGGCCTCGGACAAAATGCTGACCTAAAAGACACTGAGCCGCCCGAATGTGCAAATTCGGGACGGCAACGCGATATTAACCACGCATCCTCAATTGCAACGGATTTAATGGAGATTTAACGGGACGAGGAATTCAAAGGAAAGCTCTTCATGACCAAGCTCACCTACGCTCTTGCTGCCGTTGCTACCCTTGCCATCGCCGCTCCGGCTTCGGCCACCGTGGAGGTCGGCAGCAGCACCGGCTGCGCCAGCGGTCCGCTTGCCCCGACCGCCAACAAGTGCGCGGGCTATTTCTCGGGCAATACCATGAGCGGTCAAAGCGGGAGCGTCGCGGAACAGCAGGCCGCGATCAACCAACTGATCGGCGCCGGCCAGTACACGGTCGATTGGAACGCCCTGCAGGCCGCGGGCAAGGTCGTGTCGGGTAGCGACCTCAATGCGCTGAACGCCCTGCTCGCCAATGCTGGCGGCCAGGTGATCCTCGGCTTCCACTGGGGCAATGTCCCGGGCCCGCAGGGCAACGTTTCGGCTATCTATCTGTGGGACAACGTCCGTGCGGGCGACATACGCCTGACCGACACGCAGGGCTATTCGAACGCCGTCCTGTACCGCTCGGCGGCGGTCGCCGCGGTGCCCGAGCCCGGCACCTGGGCGCTGATGCTGGTCGGTTTTGGAGCCGCCGGTGCCTCGCTCCGCCGCCGTCGCAGCCACAAGGTCATCCCTCAGTTCGCCTGATCGGGACGGGCCGGCCCGGTTTCTCTGAAACCGTTCACCGGCCCAACCGCAGAATTCCTATCGGTCCGCGTCGCTCCTCAGAGCGCGCGGGCCGAACTATTTCAGGGCTGTTTGCTGTCCGTCGCAGGATAGCGGATCGCCATCACTTCCCAGCTCTTTTCGCCGGCAGGCAGCCGCACAATGCGCTCGTCCCCGACCCGCGCGCCGACCAGCGCCCGCGCCATGGGACTCCCCCAGGCGATCCGCCCGGCGCCCGCATCGGCTTCATCATCGCCGACCAGGGTCAGGACTCGGCGCTCGTCGTCTTCATCGGCTAGTTCCACCGTGGCGCCGAACCGCACCACGTCGCGGTCGGGCTGGCTCGCGGGGTCGACCACCTTGGCATTTTTCATGACCTTGGAGAGATAGCCAAGGCGGCGGTCGATTTCGCGCAGGCGCTTGCGACCGTAGATATAGTCGCCGTTCTCCGAGCGGTCGCCATTGCCCGCCGCCCAGCTGATCGTCTCGACCAGCTTGGGCCGCTCGGTCCCGAACAACTGCTCATATTCGCCGCGGATGCGGGCAAAGCCGTCGGGGGTGATGAACCGGGGACGATCGCTCATCCCCGCGCTCTAGCCGAGGCGCGCCTTGCCGAGGAAGTGGCTTAGCTGACGCGGGGTGGTCGCGCGCGGGTTCATCCGGTCGTAGACGACGGTGTTCTCCAGCACGCGCTGCACGTAGCCGCGGGTTTCGGAGAAGGGGATGTCCTCGATCCACGCCACCACGTCGGCGCCGGGCGCGCGAGGGTCGCCGTTATTGCGCACCCATTTGCGCACGTTTCCCGCACCCGCGTTGTAGCTCGCCACCGCCAGCACGTAATTGCCGTTCCACTGGTCGAGCAGGCGGCGGAAATAGGACGAGCCGAGCATGACGTTGTAGCTGGCGTCCGACGTCAGCCGTCCGAAGTCGTAGCCGACGCCACGCTTGCCGGCCTGCTCCTGCGCCGTGGCAGGCATCAGCTGCATCATCCCGCGTGCGCCCGCGCCGCTGACCGCGGTGCGATCGAAGCTGCTTTCCTGGCGGGTGATGCCGTGGCTGATGCTCCACAGATATTCTTCACTGATTCCGCCGGACACGGTCGGAAAGGCGCCACGGAAATAGAAGGGCGCGCCGCTGTTGCGCGAGGAGCGGGCGGTCCAGACGGCAAGATCCTGACGCCCGACCTGATCGGCCATTTCGGTGGCGAGCAGGCGATCGCTGTCATTGCTGAGCGATTCGGACAAAGCTCGGACGAACAGCGCTTGTTCGTCGCGGCGGCCTTGCGATCCAAGCACCCGGACAGCGCGCACCAGCGGGCGGGCCTGGAAAGCCGAGCGCTGGGCTGCAGTGACCAGCATCTGGGGCGCACCCAGCGGGGCGGCGATGGTGCGGCCAAGGCGCTCGTGCGCAAGCTGGCCGTAGAACAGGTCGGGATAGGCCGCGGCCTTGCTGAAATGCGCGGTCGCATTCTGCAGCTGCCCCGCCTGCGCGGCGGCGCGGCCGGCCCAGTAGGCGCCTTTGGTCAGCACCTGAAGCGAGCGTCCGCCTTCGCTATAGCGGTCGAACAGCGACACCGCGTCGGCGGGGCGGTTGAGCGCACGGATCGCGACGGTCCCGGCAAGCCAGGTGAGGTTGGTATACTCGTCGCGCACCTGAAGCGGCTGGTCGGTGAGCTTGCTCCCTCCGGGGAGCGCGTCGTCAACCTGCCGCGCAATGTCGTAGGCGAGGGTATATTGCCGGTCTGCGTACGCTTCCTGCGCGACGATGCGCTTCAGCTCATACCATTTGCCGGGATCGATCGGCAGAACGGTGAAGCGATGCGGCCGAGCGAGGAGCTGCCGCGCGGCCGACTGCCAATTGGCTTCGCGCAGATAGCGTGCGCGGTCCTGCATCAGCCCGGCGTCGAGCGTCACCTGGCTCATGACGACGTTGTAGAGCGCTTCGGTGTCGGGCGCCCGTTGCTGCATGGCGATCCGGGCGGCAAAGGCCGGGCGGCGCGCGGCGCTGGTCGAGGCGAGCAGCCGCGCGGCGTCGGTCGGATCGCGATCGATCAGCAGGCGGTCGACGCGGGCGTCGTGGTCGGCGGTGGTAAAGCTGGCGCCGAAACGCTGGTACAGGCCGATCTCGTCCGCGGCGGAGAGATTGGACGCGCTCCACGCCTTGCGCGCGGCGGCCAAAGCTTCGGCCGGACGCCCTTGCGCGGCGAAGGCTTCGGCAAGGCGGGCATAGCCGTTGGCGCTGACCGGCTGCTGAGTACGAAAGAAAGCGACCACGGTGGCGGGGTTTTCGTTCACCTGCATCGCCCTTTCGGCAGAGCGGCGCAAGCTGCTTTCACCGGGCCAGCCGGGATTGGCAATGAGGAAGCGGGCGTAATCGGCAAACGCCCAATTGCCGCCTTGGCGCAGTCGCCGCCAGTCGTTCAGCGCATAGCCGACGTCGTTGACGGGCGCGAGAGCCGGGGCTGGGTTTGCCGGAACCAGCTGCGCGCTGCCGGCGGTCGGGGCGATCAACACCAGGGGCAAAAGGAGAGCCATTCGTCGCATGCTGGACATCTTCGCTGAATGGTCCTTATCAACCCCTGAACAAACGCCCCGACAGTCTAACTGCCGTGGCGAGGGAGAATAGAGGAAACCCCCATGTTTTCAGGGTCGATCCCCGCACTCGTGACACCGTTCACCGCAGGCGAGGTCGATCTTCCTGCCTTGCGCGACTTCGTCGACTGGCAAGTGACGGAGGGATCGAGCGGGCTGGTGCCGTGCGGGACCACCGGCGAAGTGGCGACCCTGACGGCGGACGAACACGCCGCGGTGGTGAAGGCGACGATCGACGCGGCGGCGGGCCGGGTCCCGGTGATCGCCGGATGCGGCAGCTATTCGACCGCCGAGAGCCTCCGCAAGATGAAGGTTGCCAAAGAACTCGGCGCCGATGCGGCGCTGGTCGTGATCCCTTATTACAATAAGCCGAGCCAAGCCGGGATCGCCGCGCATTTCCGCGCCTTGAGCGAAGGCTGCGACCTGCCGATCGTGGTCTACAACGTGCCCTCGCGCACGGTGGCGGACATCTCGGTCGAAACGCTGGGCGAGGTCGCGCGGCTGCGCAACGTGATCGGGATCAAGGATGCGACCGGCAATCTTGCCCGGGTGACCGCGCAGCGGCTCTATTGCGGGACCGATTTTTGCCAGCTGTCGGGTAACGACGACATGGCCCTGGGCTTCAACGCGCATGGCGGGGTGGGTTGCATCTCGGTGACGGCCAACGTCGCGCCGCGACTGTGCGCGGACTTCCAATCCGCGACCCTCGACGGTCGGTGGGAGGATGCGAGGGCGCTGGCCGACCGCCTCTATCTCCTGCACGATTCGATGTTTGCCGATGCCTCCCCCGGCCCGGCCAAATATGCGCTGGGGCGGGTGCGCCCAGGTTTCCCGCAGGCACTCCGCCTGCCGCTGGTCGAGGCCAATGAAGCGGCGCGGGCGAAGATCGATGCGGGGCTGAAGGCGGCCGGGCTGGCCTAGGCGAGTTCCTCGAGCCCGCACTCCTGCAGGAGGGCGGCGCGGGCCCGTTCGATGTCGCGGATCAAGGCAGCTTGGCCGAGATCCTCGACCGCGATCTGTTCGGGCCAGGTGGCCGAGATGACGCCCGCCAGGCGATCCAGCTTCGCCTCCTCGACGAGGAAGCGGGGATCGACGGTTGCGGGATCACACACCACCCGCAGGCGCAGGCAGGCGGGGCCGCCGCCATTGGCCATCGACTGGCGCACATCGACCACCCGCACGTCGCGGATCGCGCCATTGCCGGCGAGATGCCGCTGGAGCCAGCCCCACACGCTTGGCGTCTCGCGGGCTTCTTCGGGGACGATCAGCGTCGTGCGACCGTCGGGGGGCGTCACCAACTGGGCGTTGAAGAGGTAGGAGCGGATCGCGTCTTCGAGGCTTACCTCGGAGGCCGGGACCTCGACCAAATCGAGATCGGGGAACCTGCGCTCGAGATCGCCGAGGAATGTCTCGCGTTCGGCAAAGGCCTGTTCGTGGGCGAACAGCACCCGTTCGTTGGCGACCGCGACGACATCGTTGTGAAAGGCGCCCGCGGCGATCGCTTCTTCGGACTGGGCGACGAACAAGGTGCGTTCGGGGTCGAGGCGGTGACGGCGGGCGATGGCTCGCGATGCTTCGACATGTTGGCGGGCCGGGAAGGGGCCGCCGGCAACGCCGTAGACGAAGACCTCGACGCCGCTTCGATCGTGCGCGGTGCATAGCCGCATGTGGTTCGCCGCGCCCTCGTCGCCGAAGGTCGCAGGAACGGGGCCGTGCACCGTGAACGCGTCATGCGCAAAGGCCAGGCGCAGCTGCGCCAGGGTTGCGGGCCATTCGTGGCTACGGTGGACCATGGTGCGCAGATTAGCGACGGTGAGGTGGGTGCGGCCATCGGCGGTGTCGCTGGCGGGGCTGACCGTTGCGGCATTGGCGGCCCACATCGCGCTGGCGCTCATGGCGTTGGCGAGGAGGGCGGGCTCGGCTTCCTCGGGCGAGGTGCCAAGGTCCGCAAGCCAGGCGCGGGCGGGGCGCGGCTGAGGCAGGAAGATGCCCTGTGTCAGGCCGAGCGCCAGATTGGCGCGCATCTTTTCGAGCCCCTGCAACGCGGCGGCGCGCGGATAGCTGACCTTGCCGAGATTGCGCGCCGAGGCGAGGTTGCCGAGGCTGAGGCCCCCGTAATTGTGGCTTGGGCCGACGATGCCGTCGAAATTGATTTCGCGGGCGCTCATCGGGCGACCATCATGACCTTGGCGCCGGTCTCGATCTCGAGCAGATCGGCCGCGTCCCGGGTGATCGCGATGCCCTTCTTGCCGAGACGCCGGATTTCCGCCCGCACGCAGCGGAAATCGCGCAGGCGGCCGGTGGCCAGCATCACCTTGGTCTTGCCGGGATCGCCACCGATCTCGACCACCGTTTCCTCGGTCGCTTCCCGGATCGAGCGGACCTGATCGGTCGGGGCGGTCACCGTTGGGCCGCCGTCGAAGATGTCGATGTAGCGGTCGAAGGTCAGGCCTTCTTCCTGCAGCATCCGCAACGCGGCGCGGCCGGTGGGATGCGGCTGCCCCATCACGGCCTTGGCGCTATCGGGCAGCAGCGAAACGTAGATCGGGGTCTTGGGCATCAGATCGGCGATGAAATGGGTGCCGTTCACCGCGTTGAAGCCGTCAGCCTCGGGAAAGGTCATGTCGAAGAACCGCCCGGCCAGCGCGTCCCAGAAGGGCGAGTTGCCCGCCTCGTCCATTACCCCGCGAAGCTCGGCCAGAAGCCGGTCGCCGAAGCGCTGTCGGTGCGCCTTGATGAACAGGTAGCGGCTGCGCGCCAGCAACATGCCCCAGCCGCCGGCACGAAGCTGCGGATGGAGGAAAAGGCCACCAACCTCGCTCGACCCTTCGAGGTCGGTGGTCAGCGTCAGCATCTGGTTGCGGAAGGTCTTGCCGAGCTCGGGGCTCCACTGCGTCAGCGTGGAGAGATGGTAGGAGTAAAAGGCTTGGCTCGTGCCGACCATGCCGAATACCTGGCAGGTCCCGCGGATGATCTTCGCGCGCGGATCTTCGAGGACGAAGATGTAGCATTCGCTGCCCTGGGCGTCCTCGGTCTTGTCGAAGGCGGCTTCGGACTTGGCGAGCTTGGCGACGAGGGTGCCCTTGTCGGCGGGCAAATTGGTGAAGCCGCCGCCGGTCAGCTTGGCCATTTCGTAGATGGCGTCGAAATCGTTCGGGGTGGCCGGGCGGATACGAAAGGTCACAGGGCACCTTGTGCAAGACGGGCGAGAACGAGGGCCGACAGGCCCGCGCGCTCACCGAGGGATTCAGGGATCAGATATTCATCGGCGCTATGGATGGCACCCCCACGCACGCCCATGGTGTCGACCACCGGCACTCCGCAGGCGGCGATATTGTTGCCGTCGCACACCCCGCCCGAATCCTTGCGCGTGATCTGCTGGCCAAGGTCGCGGCCGGCCTGCTCGACCAGCGCAAACAGGCGCAGGGCGGCGGTATCGAGGGGCTTTGGCGGACGGCCGAAGCCGCCGTGAAGGTGGATCTGCACGTCGCGGGCGGCAGCTACCTCTCGCGCGGCATCCTCGATACCCATCCGCGCGACCGCCTCAAGTTCGGGCGTACGCGGGCGCAAATTGACGCGGAGGATGGCGTGATCGGGCACGACGTTATTGGGCGATCCGCCGTCCACGCGGGCGACGTTAACGGTAAGACCATCGCGGCGAAGCGCTTCAAGCCGGAGGGCGAGTTCCGCCGCGGCGGTGACCGCATTGCGGCCGTCTTCCGGATTGCGCCCGGCGTGGGCCGAGCGACCGCGAATGTCGAACGAGAAATTGCCCGATCCGGGTCGCGCACCGGCCAGCGTGCCGTCGGGAAGGGCGGAGGGCTCGTAGGTCAGCGCCGCCAGCTTGCCGCGCGCCGCCTTGGCGATCAGCGGGGCCGACGAGGCCGAACCGACTTCTTCGTCGCTATTGATGATGACTTCATAGCCGGTCGAGGCTGCATCGGGGTGCTGTTCGAACGCTTGCAGGGCGGCAATCATGACCGCGAGACCGCCCTTCATGTCGGCGACGCCGGGACCGTTGACCCGGCCATCGGCAAGATCGCGTACCTGCTGAAACGGATGGTCGGCGGCGTAGACGGTGTCCATGTGACCGGTCAGGAGCAACTGGCGCGGGGCGTCGGGGCGGACGACCAGGTGAAGATGCTTGCCATGGCTGACGTCGAGCGTACGCCCCGCCGGATCGAGCGCCGTGACCGGTCCCGGGTCGCGCAGGCTGAGCGTACCTGGAAGAACCGTCATTCGGGCGGCGAGCAATTCGGCCATCGTGGCGAGGCCCTGAAGATTGGCCGAACCGCTGTTGACGGCTGCCCAGGCACGCACCTCGTCAAGGCGGCAGGCGTCGGCCGCTCGCTCCACCAGCTGCCGTTCGATGCTCGAGCATTCCCCCATGCCCGACGCTTAGCCAAGCGGCTTCGCGAAGGCGAGGGGGCGGGTGGGCAAAAGAAAAGCCCCGGCGGTGAGGCCGGGGCTGTTCGTGATCAGGTCGTGGCCGCTTGGGGCTTACGGGCTGATCGAGATCTGGGTCGTATTGTCGCCATTGCTGAGAAGCAGGGCGGCGAGACCACCGAGCGCGGCGAGGCCGAGCAGCAGCGGAAGAACGCCGACACCGGCGCCGGCACCAACGGCGGCCGGGGTCGCGAGCGGGGCCGTTTCGGCCACCGGCGCAGCAACCGGAGCATCGACGGTCGGGAAGACGCAGCCCGGCGTTCCCGCCTGCGCTGCAACCGACGCGGCGGCCGAAGCAGCAGCCGCTCCGCACAGCGCCTGGCTCGATGCCGGCGACGCGAACGCAGCTAGCGACGCCCACGGGCTGTAGTTCGCCGCCTGGACGTCCGACGCCGCCGCGGCGGGCGCGCTGACCAGGAAAGTGGCGGCACTGGCCATGACGACCGAACGTGCGGCGAAGCTCTTCATGTTAACCCAACTCCCAGATTCCATGCGGTGCATGCCTGCTTGCATCCACTTTGCCAATCAATTTCGGTCCATTATTGCACATAAGCCGCCACCTGTGGCGTAGCGGCCGATGGCGGCGTCACGGCCTGCTCCGGGTTCGGGGCCAGCCGTTCGAGATCGAATTCTTCCTTGAACCGGATTCCGAAGCGATCGCGCTGAGCCCAGCGGATGGTGCCGCTCACCGGTCCCGCGCCGACGATGTCCATGATGATATTGCGTCCGGGCGTCACCGGCTGGGTGCACTCGACCAGCGCCCCCATCGCCGAGATATTGCGCAGACGCACCTCGATCACCTCGCCATCGAGGCCGATCAGCGCGCGGCGCATCATCCGCTGGCGCGTTTCACGCATCAATGGGCCGCTGTCGACCTCGAGGATCCGACCTTGCGCAAGCTGTTGCGCCTGGGCGGGCCCGACTGGTCGACCGAAGATGTAACCCTGGATTTCGCTGACCCCGAGATTCCGCATCTGTTGCAGTTCCTCATGGGTTTCCACGCCCTCGGCGACCGTATCCATGCCGAGGCTTTCGGCAAGGGTGACGATGGCGCGAATGATGGCCGCATTGCGCTTCTGGTCCAGCCCCGCGCCGCGGACGAAGCTGCGGTCGATCTTGATCTTGTCGAACGGCGCCTGCTTCAAATAGCCGAGCGACGAATAGCCGGTGCCAAAATCGTCGAGCACCAGCCGCACGCCAAGCTTTTTCAGGGCCGCAAAGGTCGCTTCGGTAGTATCACATTCGGTGAGGAACACGCCTTCGGTGATCTCAAGCTCGAGGCGCGAAGGATCGACGCCCGAAACGGTCAGCGCGGCGGCGACGAGGTCGACCAGCCGCGGATCGTTGAACTGGATCGGCGAGACGTTCACCGCGAGACGAAGGTCCCCCGGCCAGTGGCGGACCGCTTCCAGCGCTTCGATCAGGACCCATTCGCCCAGCTGGCCGATCATGCCGCTTTCTTCGGCGATGGGAATGAATTCGGCGGGTGGGATCAGGCCGCGCTTGGAATGTTGCCAGCGGACCAGCGCCTCGAAACCGGCGACTTCCTCTCCTGCGGCACGGACGATCGGCTGAAACACCACCGACAGTTCGTCCCGCGTCACGGCACCGCGCAGATCATGTTCCAGCATCTGCCGATTGGCGGCATTGTTGTGCATCGACGGTTCGAAGAAACGATGACGGCCGCGCCCGGCGGCCTTGGCGGCATAAAGTGCCAAGTCGGCGTTGCGGATCATCGAATCCGCGCACGACCGCTCGGGCTCCCCAACCGCGATGCCGACCGACGCTCCGATCGTCACGCGCTGGCCTTCGAGGCTGTAGGGCCGCGATACTTCGTCGATCAGCGAGCCGGCGATCCGATCGAGCAGATGAATGTCGGTCGTTCCCGGCAACACCGCCTTGAATTCGTCCCCGCCCAGCCGACCCACTTGTCCATGGTGGCCGATCACCTGCGTGAGGCGATGGGCGACCTGTTTCAACAGCGCGTCGCCTGCCGGATGGCCGTGGGTATCGTTGACCAGCTTGAAGCGGTCGAGATCGATCAGCAGCAGGGCGCAGCCGCGATGGCTGTGTTTGGCATTGCGCAGGCCTTCGTCGAGCGTTCGGCGCATCATCGCGCGGTTGGGGAGGCCGGTCAGCGAATCCGAACGGGCGAGACGATTGATTTCCTGCTCGGTCCGACGCTGTTCGGTCAGGTCGGTGCCGATCCCGCGAAAACCGTAAAAGCGGCCATGATCGTCGAACACCGGATTGCCCGACAGCGACCACTGCACATCGTCGTCGCTCGCGGGGCGCACCACGACATCCGAAAAGGGAAAGCGTGCCGAGAGATGAAAGCCGAGGGTGCGTTCTTCGCGCAAACCCTGATTGTTGCCGTTATCGACCGACAGGAGATCGGTGAACTGACGACCAAGCAACGCTTCGGGCGAGGTCTTGAAGTCGTCGGCGAGCTGCTGGCTGACGTAGGATAGGGTGCCGCTCGCATTGGTTTCCCAGAACCACCCGCGCCCGCTGTTTTCGAATTCCTCGATGAAGTTGAGTGCTTTCTTCGCCTGCCAGTCGAGCGTCAGCCGGCGGCGGCTACCCGCGAGCATCAATTGGGTGATGATGATCGAATAAGCCGCGGTAAGCAGCCCAAGCAGCGGAATGGCGGCACGGAGCAGGGGGTCGTCGGAAAAGAGGTTGACCCCGATCGTGGCCATCAGCGCGTTCAGGATCGCGGCGGGAGGCGAGCCGATCGAAAGCATTGCCTTGACCGCCAGCCCGGCGCCGAGCGCCAGCGGAAGAAAGCTCTTGTCCTGCAGGCCGCTATAGGCCGCGCCGCCGAACAGCATCCACAGAATGCCCGACAGGCCGAACCAGCCCATCAACAGTCGCACCGCGAACACCGGCGTCAGGCGGAGACGGGTGCGCAGATGGAGAAGGAGACCCGCGCCGCCGTCGAGCAGCAGCGCCAACGCCACCAAGGCGAGCGCCATGCCAAGCTGGTCGCCATCCATATTGCTCCTCTCGCGCACGAGGAGGATCAGGCCGACAATGAAGTGAGTGGCGGCCAGCAGGATGGGGGCATAAGCCCACATCGCGACGCGCTTGGTCTGAAGCGTCAGATCGTTGTCGGTTCGCGGCGGCAGGACGTCAAACGTCATCGCTTCGCGCACCGAAGCGCGAGGCCGTCCGTCATCTGCCTTGTCCGCGAAATTCAGTCTGACTTGAGGCATCCTGGATCCTGCCGGAGGTACGCCGAGCAGGACCAGTTATCGTGATGCCGGTTAATGCTTTGTCTAGAGCTGAGGATTACGTTTCGATTAACCCTCTTCGGGCAAGAAATCAGGGACCGAAAGATAGCGCTCGCCAGTGTCGTAATTGAAACCCAGAACGCGCGGGTTGGGGCCAAGCTCGGGCAGCTTCTGGGCGATGGCGGCCAGGGTCGCGCCCGAACTGATGCCGACCAGCATGCCTTCCTCGCGGGCCGAGCGGCGGGCCATTTCCTTGGCGTCGTCGGGCGCGACCTGGATCACGCCGTCGAGAACGTCCATGTCGAGATTGGTCGGGATGAATCCGGCGCCGATGCCCTGGATCGGGTGCGGCGCCGGCTGGCCGCCGGAAATGACCGGTGACAAGGTCGGCTCGACCGCGAATACCTTGAGTTTCGGCCACCGCTTCTTGAGTTCGCGCCCGGCGGCGGTGATGTGGCCGCCGGTGCCGACGCCGGTGATCAGCGCGTCGAAGCCGCGGTCGTCGTCACCGAAGTCGGCGAGGATCTCAGGCACGGTAGTGCGCAGGTGGACGTCGATATTGGCAGGATTGTCGAACTGCTGCGGCATCCATGCGCCGGGGGTCGAGGCGACAATTTCCTCGGCTCGGGCGATGGCGCCCTTCATGCCCTTTTCGCGCGGCGTCAGGTCGAAGGTCGCGCCATAGGCCAGCATCAGGCGGCGGCGCTCGATGCTCATGCTTTCGGGCATGACGAGGATCAATTTGTAGCCCTTGACCGCGGCGACCATCGCCAGGCCGACGCCGGTGTTGCCGCTGGTCGGCTCGACGATCGTGCCGCCGGGCTTGAGCCGGCCGTCAGCCTCGGCCGCCTCGATCATCGAGACTGCGATGCGGTCCTTGACCGAGCCGCCGGGATTGGACCGCTCGGACTTGATCCAGACTTCGGCGCCTTGCGGGAACAGCCGGTTGATGCGGACGTGGGGGGTGTTGCCGATGGTGGCGAGAATGTTGTCGGCCTTCACGCAGGTTTCTCCTGTTCAACTGCTTGGGCGAGCACTTCGGGCGGCGGGTCGAAGGTTTTGGCCCGCCTGAGTTCGGGGAAGAGATAGGACCACAGTCCTGCGATACCAATGGCCGCGGCGCCGCCGGCCACCACCGCGCCGACCGGTCCGAGCAAGGCGGCGGCCACGCCCGACTGTAATTCGCCAAGCTCGTTGGAAGCGCTGATCGCAAGGCCGCTAACCGCCGACACCCGGCCGCGCATCATGTCGGGGGTGTGAAGCTGAACCAGGCTGGAGCGAACATAGACGCTGAGCATGTCGGCGGCGCCGAGCAGGGCGAGGATGCCGAGGCTGAGGAGGAAGTTCGAGGACAGGCCGAACGCGACGGTCAGTGCCCCGAAAGCGGCGACGCTCCACAGCATCTTGATTCCGACATTGTGGTGGAGGGGGCGAAACGCGAAGATCCCGGCGACCAGTGCCGCGCCGATGGCGGGCGCCCCGCGCATCAGCCCGAGCCCTTCGGTTCCGACGTGAAGGATGTCGCGGGCGAATACCGGCAGCATCGCGGTCGCACCGCCGAGCAGCACCGCAAACAGGTCGAGGGTGATGGCGCCCAAGAGGAAACGGCGGCGACGGACGAAGGTCAGTCCTTCGATCATCTGCCGGATCGGGTGGAGATTGGCCGTCATCGGCGGCGGCATGATGCGGCGGACCGGTGTCAGCAGCAGGATCGCGCATCCCATCAGAGCGGTGGCTGCCCAATAAGGCAGCGGCGCGCCCACCGCATAGAGAAAGCCACCCAGCGCCGGCCCGGCGACCGAGGCCGATTGCCAGGCGATGGAGGACATGGCGATTGCCTTGGGCAGCAACTCCGGCGGTACGATATTGGGCGCGATCGCCGACATCGACGGCCCGACGAACACCCGAGCGACGCCGTGGAGCGCTGCTAGTGTGAAGAGCAGAGGCAGGTTCAGCACGCCGGCATAGGTGACGAGGCCGAGCGTCAGCGCGACCAGCATGTCGACCGCATTGGCCGTCCGGGCAACCGTTCGCCGCTCGAACCGATCGGCGGTCCAGCCGGCGACGGGGGTGAGGAAGGCGAGCGGCACGAACTGCACTGCGCCAAGCAGGCCCAGCATCAGCGATGCCTCGCGGATGCTCATGCCGTAATCGGCGCGGGCGGTGTCGTAGACCTGATAGCCGATAATCACGACCATCCCCATGGTCGCGAGCACGGCGAAAAAGCGTGCCAGCCAGTAAAGGCGGAAATCGCGGATCTGGAGCGGGGAGGTCGGGGCTGTGGTCACGCGGTCGGCGTGTCGTAGAGCGCCCCGGCGAAGTAAAGCCCTTCGGCCGGAGCGTTGAGGCCAAGGGCAGCGCGATCGCGGGCGTCGAGAGCTTTTCGCATGTCGTCCGGCGACCATTGGCCGAGCCCAACCAGGCTTAGGCAGCCGACCATCGAGCGCACCTGATGATGCAGGAACGATCGCGCGGCGGCGTGGACGTGGATTTCCTCGTCCACGCGTTCGACGTCGAGGCGGTCCAGCGTCTTCACCGGGCTGTCCGACTGGCAATTGACCGAGCGGAAGGTGGTGAAGTCGTTGTGGCCGACGAGATGGGCGGCGCCTTGCTGCATTGCTTTGGTGTCGAGCGGCTTGGCGATCCGCCACGCGCGGCCCTTGTCGAGCGTCAGCGGGGCACGGCGATTGGCGATGCGGTAGAGGTAGCGTCGGCCTAGGCAGGAGAAGCGGGCGTGCCAGTCATCAGCAACCGGCTCGGCCGAGAGAATTGCGACTGGGTGCGGGCGGAGAAGGGCGTTGAGGCCCTCGGCAAGCCGATGACCGTCGAGCGCCTTGGTGAGATCGATGTGCACCGGCATGGCGAGCGCATGCACCCCGGCGTCGGTGCGACCAGAAGCGTGGGCCGCGACGGTCTCACCGGTCATTTTAAGTACCGCTTGCTCCAGCGCCCCCTGCACCGAAGGGCCGTGATCCTGCCGCTGCCATCCCATGAAGGGTGCGCCGTCCCATTCGAGGATCAGCTTCCAGCGCGTCACGGAAGGACAGTACCGGGCGCAAGGGTGAAGCCGCGCAGCAACTCCGCGGTCGGCATGGCGCGTCCACCGGCGCGTTGCAGCACGGTCGGGCGAACCGCGCCGGTACCGCAGGCGATGGTGAGATGATCGTCGAGGATGATGCCGGGCGGCGCGCCTACGCCTTTGACAAGATCGGCAGCGAGCAGCTTGATCCGCTCGCCATTAGCCTCGAACCACGCCCCCGGCACAGGCGCGAAGGCGCGCACCTGCCGCTCGATGAAGGCAGCGGCAGCGGTCCAGTCGATGCGCGTCTCGGCCTTGGCGATCTTGGGCGCGTGGGCGACGCCTTGGTCGGGCTGGACGCGGGCCGGGGAGGGGGCGGCGAGTTCCTCGATCATCAGGCGTGCGCCCATCGTCGCCAGTTCCTCGGTCAGATCGCCGACGGTCTTGCGACCAATAGGGGTGCGGCCGACGCGCAGCATCGGGCCGGTGTCGAGCCCGGCTTCCATCTGCATAATGGTGACGCCCGTCTCCTCGTCCCCGGCGAGGATGGCGCGGTGAATAGGCGCCGCACCCCGCCAGCGCGGAAGCAGGCTGGCGTGGACGTTGAGACAGCCGCGGGTGGGCGCATCGAGGATCGGCTGAGGCAACAGCAGGCCGTAGGCGGCGACCACGGCCGCCTCTGCGCCGAGCGCTGCGAACGCCTTGTGTTCCTCCGCCGAGCGAAGCCGTTCGGGCGTCCGCACGGGTAGCCCAAGCTCGTCGGCGCGCTGGTGCACGGCGGTTGGCTGCAGCTTTTTGCCGCGTTGAGCGGGACGTGGCGGCTGCGAATAAACGGCGGCGATGTCGTGCCCGGCGTCGACCAGCGCATCGAGCGTCGGCACCGCAAAGGCCGGGGATCCCATGAAGATTAGCCGCATCGCCGGCGCCTATGGCGGAAACCGCCCGCTTTTCCTATCTGGATCGGTAATGGCCTCCCAGGAAATCGAAGCCCTTGCCAATGCGCTCGCCCGGTTGCCCGGCCTCGGCCCGCGTTCGGCCCGGCGTGCGGTGCTGCACCTGATGAAGCGGCGCGAAGGTGCGCTGCAGCCGCTCTTGTCGGCGCTGCAAACCGTGTCGGAGCGATTGTCGACCTGTTCGGTGTGCGGCAATGTCGATACGCGCGATCCCTGCACCATTTGCGCCGACCCGCGGCGCGACGACAAGAGTCTGTGCGTCGTCGAGGAAGTATCGGATTTGTGGGCGCTCGATCGCGCGCGGCTGTTTCCGGGTCGTTACCATGTGCTTGGCGGAAAATTGTCGGCGCTCGAGGGGGTTCGGCCGGAAGATCTCTCGATCGACAAGCTGTTGCACCGGGTCGGTGCGGGTGGGATCGACGAAATCGTGCTGGCGATGAACGCGACGCTGGAGGGGCAGACCACCGCCCATTATCTGGCCGAGCGGCTCGAGACTTATCCGGTGCGGCTGACCCAGCTCGCCCATGGTCTGCCGGTGGGCGGCGAGCTCGACTATCTCGACGAGGGCACCCTGGCGCAGGCGTTGCGCGCCCGTCGCCCAGTCGCCTGAGCACCGGTCATGCGCGACCGCGATCTTGTCCGGCTGCATTGGCCGGAGGCGCGCCGAATGGCGTTCGATACGGCGCTGGCACTCGATGACCGCCTGGCCGACGTGGCGCTTGGCGCGGCGCAGCCGGCGTTGGGCGCGATCAAGCTCGCCTGGTGGCGCGATCAGCTTGCCGCGCTCGACACTCAGCCGCCGCCGCCCGAGCCCTTGCTGTCGCGGGTCGTGTCGGACCTCATGGTGGTCGGCGTCAGCGGCGCCGATTGCGCGGTGCTGGCCGACGGCTGGCTGCAGGTGCTCGACGATACACCGGACCCAGCGCCGCGGGGACAAGCCTTGTTCGCCTTGCTTGCACGGGCTCTCGGCAGCGAGGGCGTGCGGGGCGGGGAGGCCTTTTCCCGGGCCGATCTGGCGCGGCGCTCGGGCGACGCCGAATGGTTGCGCAAGCTAGCCGCGGACCCCGCGCCGCGGCCGGTCCGACCGATCACCCTCCTCGATGCGCTCGGCCGCCGCGACGCGGCCCGCTTCTGGCCGCCCGAGCCCGAAGCGACACCCGGGCGAAGTTGGACCTTGATCCGACATCGTTTGACGGGACGTTGACGGACCCGAAATAAACGGGGACAAAGAGCCTGCCGGATCGCTGATTGCCAGGAGGTCGCTCATGACCCGCCTCGTCGCCGGCGCCATTGCTGCCCTGTTGCTCTCGTCGGGCGCATTTTTCATGTATTCCAGCAAATCCGCCGATGCCGCCGCCGCGGCGCCGGCCGCGCCCCCGGTAGTACCCGCCGCGCCATTGGTCGCCGCCGCGACCCCGACCTTCGATGCCGTGCGTGCGCCGCCGCTCGCCAGCCCGAAGAGCCGCGAGGAAAAAAGGTTCGCGCGGGCGGATAAGGACGATGACGGCCGGATCACGTCGGCCGAATTGTTCGAGCCACGACGCAAGGCCTTTGCCAAGCTCGACCGGGACGGCAATGGAACGCTCAGCTTCGACGAATGGGCGGTGAAAACGGTAACCAAATTCGCCTCCGCCGACCGCGACCGCTCCGGCTGGCTGACCCCAGCCGAATTCGCGACCACCGCGCCCAAACCGCCCAAGCGCAAGACCGTCTGCAGCTGCTGATCCAGGATGCAGAGCGTCGGAAAAGCAGCGTTATTTGGATATTCAGACACCTAGCCTACATTGCTTCCGGGCCAATCTGGCCGGGAAGGTCCTCGATGCAGTTGAAGTGCGTTACCTACACCAGTCTTGCAGCACTGGATCTCGACGAGGACCAGCTGCGGGCAATTCACGGCGCGGCACGCGATCTCAACGGGATCGACGGGATCAGCGGCCTGCTGGTGTTCAACGGAACGCATTTCCTGCAATGGATCGAAGGCCCGCCCGAATCCATCGACGAGTTGATCGAACGGCTCCGCCGCGACCCGCGTCACACCGGTTTCGAAATTCGTGACGAGCGTTTTCTGGACCGTCGAATGTTCGGTGACTGGACCATGCGGCTGGTGCGGGTGCGATCCAACTTTCAGCTCGCGCAGGACGATGTCGCGCTGCAGCTCCCGGGCGACTTTCCGGACCACCTGCGCGAGCGGGTCATGGGCATGGTCGAGAAGATCAGCGAGGACGTCGAGCTTTAGGCGCTGATCGGCTCCGGCGCGGCCACTGTAGTGACGCTATCGCTAAGCCATTCCGAAAAAGCCGCGCGGGCGCGATCGGTATAGGCTTTCTTGCGGTCGGCCTTGCGGAAGCGCTCGGGCAGCGGCGGCATCAGCCCGAAGTTCACATTCATCGGCTGGAACGTCTCGGCATTAGCGTCGCCGGTGATGTGGCCAAGCAAGGCACCGAGCGCGGTGGTATTGGGCGGAGGCGCAAGTGTCTCGCCCTTCGCCTCGGCCGCGGCAAAGCGAGCGGCGATCAGGCCGATGGCAGCGCTTTCGACATAGCCTTCGCAGCCCGTGATCTGCCCGGCGAAGCGGACATTCGGACGACTCTTCAAGCGTAGGTGGCGATCCAATAGGTCCGGCGAGCGGATGAAACTGTTGCGGTGAATGCCGCCGAGCCGGGCGAATTCGGCGTTCTCGAGCCCCGGGATGGTGCGGAAGATGTCGACCTGCGCGCCGTGGCGAAGCTTGGTCTGGAAGCCGACGATGTTCCACAAGGTGCCGCTGGCATTGTCCTGGCGGAGCTGGACGCAGGCATAGGGCCAGCGCCCGGTACGCGGATCGTCGAGGCCGACGCCTTTCAAAGGCCCGAAGCGAAGCGTCTCCGGCCCGCGCTCGGCCATGACCTCAATCGGCATGCACCCCTCGAAATAGGGCGTGTCCTTTTCCCACTCCTTGAATTCGGTCTTGTCGCCCGCGTTCAAGGCTTCGACAAAGGCGTGATATTGCTCCTTCGTCAGCGGGCAATTGATGTAGTCGTCGCCCCCCTTGCCCCAGCGCGCGGCCTTCCAGGCGACCGACATATCGATGCTGTCGCCGTGGACGATGGGGGCGATGGCGTCGAAAAAGGCGAGCGCGTCCTTGCCGGTCTCGGCCGCGATGGCTTCGGCGAGCTTGGAGCCCGTGAGGGGACCGGTGGCGATGATGCAGGGGTGATCGGGGAGGGCATCGATCCGTTCGCGGACGATCGTGATGTTGGGGTGCGCTTCGAGCGCCTCCGTCACCTGCGCCGCGAAGCCTTCGCGATCAACCGCAAGCGCCGACCCCGCAGGGACTTTGGTCGCATCGGCGCAGCGCATGACGAGGCTGCCCATCCGCCGCATCTCCTGATGCAGCAGGCCGACGGCATTGTTTTCCGGGTCGTCCGAACGGAAGCTGTTGGAGCAGACCATTTCGGCCAGCCGATCGCTTTCATGCGCCGGGGTCATGTCGCCGCCGCCGCGCATTTCGCTGAGACGCACCCGAAGCCCAGCCTCGGCCAACTGCCACGCCGCTTCCGATCCGGCGAGACCACCGCCGATGATGTGAATGTCCTGCATACGCGCGCCTTTAGCGCCGAATGCCGCTCATGCGAACTAGCGGGCGCCGAACCCGGTCAGCATCGTTTTCAGGGTCTTGAAGATGATCAGCACGTCGAGAAACGGCGAGAAGTATTTGATGTAGTAGAAGTCGTACTGAAGCTTGCGGTGAATGTCGTCGACCTCCGCGACATGGCCCTGGTTGGTCTGGGCCCATCCGGAGATGCCCGGCTTCACCACATGACGGTAGCGGTAGAAAGGAATTTCGCCGACATACCAGTGACTAAGCACCTCGGCTTCGGGACGCGGGCCGATCCAGCTCATCTCAGCGCGCATGATGTTGAAGATCTGCGGCAGTTCATCGATGCGGCTCTTGCGCAGGAAGGCGCCAACGCGGGTGATGCGGGGATCGAGGTCGTCCGTCATCGCCGCTTGGCGAGCGTCGTGCCCCGCTTGCGCTTTTTCGACGCGCATGGTGCGAAACTTGATCACGTGAAATGGCGTGCCGCGGTGGCCAATGCGGCGCTGACGGAAGAAGACGGGGCCGCTGTCGTCGAGCGATATGGCAATCGCCGCCGCGAGCATCACGGGGAAAAGTAGGGGAAGGATGAGCAAGGCCGCGAGGAAGTCGATCACGGTCTTGAGATGAAAGTAACCTCGCGCCGGGACCAGCGAACCGAAGCTGTTTTCCGACAGGTGATCGATCTCGACCCGGCCTGTCAGCGATTCGGCGAGCGGCTTCACCTGATAGACGATGAGCCCGGCAAGCGCGGCATCGGCCAGAAAGGCTTCCCATTTGGGCGACAGGTCGGCCGAAAAGTCCGCGACGATGGCATCGCAGCGCGAAGCCAGGTCGAGGCGCGGCTCATCGAGCTTGATCCAGCCGATGCCTTTGAGATCGACCAGCCGCGACCAGGCGCCGAGCGGCACGACCCCGATCTGCAGATATCGCCGGTGCGACACTTTTCGCAAGCGGAGCCGCCGCCCAATATGTTCCGGGTTCGGAAATCGTCGGTCAGACCGTTCAGGTCGAAACCAACGGTGTCGTCAATAACGTGACCTTCGAGCCGGGCGGCACTGCCCGTATCGCGACCTCGAGCGGCAATATCGTTCCGGCCAGCTGGACGGCCAGTGCCGGGCAGCTGTGCGTCGCGACCGGCGCGGCGCGCGAATGCTTTCCGTACAACCAGCCTTTCCAGGCCGGCCAGACGGTAACCGCGACCTCGAGCTGCGGCGCGACCAGCCGCTGGCTCGCCAACGCGACCAATCAGCCGGCCGCCCCGCAGCAGCAGCAGGCCGGGGAGCGCGGCTAAGCCCTTAGACCCGATCGAAGATAAGGGGTCCGGCAGCGATGCCGGGCCCCTTTTCGTTGGCGATCAGCGGAAGGGCGGCTCGTCGAAGCTGCGAAGCTTGCGGCTGTGGAGGGCATCACCTTCCTCGCGTAGCAGGTTCAGCGTTTCGATCCCGATCCGCAGATGCTGGCTGATTGCCCGCTCGTAGAAGGCGTTGGCCTGGCCGGGCAGCTTCAATTCGCCGTGGAGCGGCTTGTCGGAGACGCACAGCAATGTCCCGTAGGGCACGCGGAAGCGGTAGCCCTGCGCGGCCACGGTCGCGCTTTCCATGTCGATCGCGACCGCGCGGCTTTGATTGAAGCGTAGCGCGCTGGCGGTGTAGCGAAGTTCCCAGTTGCGGTCGTCGGTGGTGACCACGGTGCCGGTGCGCAAGCGTTTCTTGAGGCTGTCCTCGTCCTCGCCGGTGACTTTGGCCGCTGCATCGAACAAGGCGGTCTGAACCTCGGCGATCGGCGGGACCGGGATTTCGACCGGCAGGATGCCGTCGAGCACATGGTCGTCGCGCAGATAGGCATGCGCCAGGACATAGTCGCCGATCGTCTGGCTCGGCCGCAATCCGCCGCAATGGCCGATCATCAGCCACACCTCGGGCCGGAGCACGGCGATGTGATCGCAGATCGTCTTGGCGTTGGACGGGCCGACGCCGATGTTGACAAGGGTGATGCCATCGTCGCCGTTGGGGCCGACGAGGTGATAGGCCGGCATCTGGAAGCGCCGCCAGGAACCGCTCGCGATTTCTTCCTCGGCGTTGTCCAGCATGTCGCGGTCGTAGCGTCCGCCGGGCACGCTCAGCGCCTGATACTGGCTGCCTTCTGCGCGCAGCGCGTCGGCGGCGAAGCGCACGAATTCATCCACATAGCGGACGTAGTTGGTGAACAGGATGAAGCGCTGGAAATGCTCGGTCGGGGTGCCGGTATAGTGGCGCAGGCGCGCGAGGCTGAAGTCGGTGCGCGGGCCGTCGAACAACGCCAGCGGCCGTGCCGAATGGCGGCTCATGTCCCAGTCGCCGTCGGCGATCTCGTCGCCGATGTGGACGAGCTCGGTGGTCGGGAACCAGCGTGCGAGCTCGGCCGACTGGATGCCGCCCAGCTTCAAGTCATCGGCGGGGTCGAGCACGTAAGGGTAGGGGATCTCGCTGGCCGATCGGCCGACGCTGATCTTCACCTCATAGTCGGCGACCAGGTGCTCGAGCTGGGTGCGCAGGTAATCGCGGAACAGCTGCGGCCGGGCGATACTGGCGGTGTAGATGCCCGGCTGGTTCAGCCGTGCAAAGGCTCGCGCCGGAAGCGGGGCGGGGCCGTCCGGATCATAGTCGATCCGCAGTTCGGGATAAGCGAAGCAACCGTCGGCTCGCGCCTGCGCGCCGGGCTTGGTCCCGTCTTCTACGTATTCGGAAAGGGCGCGGCGGAGGTTCTGGACGGAGCGGTCGAAAATGGTTTCGAGCTGGTCGAGGATCGTCTCGATGTCTGGCATGATGCCGTGTAGCGCATTGGTCGCGCGTAGCAAGCTGGAGCGGGTAGCGGGAATCCGCTCTACTCCGGGATCGGTCAAAAACCCGCAGAAAACCTAGATTTTTTTTGCTGTGCTGTTCGGCTTGTATCCCGCTGTGTGAGAAGGTCAAGGCTCGCAATGACAATGTCGCCGGCCGGGCTCCGTCAGCTTTAGCGATAGACTTTGCCCACTGCTCGAGAACAGTCAGAAGAACGCTCCCGACTGGAGTCCAATGTCACCTGTAAGAATCTGAGCATCGGCTTCGACGCAGCGCAATCGCACGAGCTTCCCGGTCAGTGCCGAACGACCGTCAAGCGCCCATACCGGACGCTCACTGGCACAGTTCGGGTGCCAGGAAGCGGTCATTCGTTCAGGGAATGGTGAATGTCTGCTTTCGACCCATTGCGGACGTTAGGTCAGCGCGAACACGACTTCTTCGATCTCTTCGCCATGCAATTTGGAAAAGTAGCGAGCCCTATCGACGATCTTAAAGCCACTCTTCTCAAGCACTCGGTGGGAGGCGTCATTGTCGTAGGCAGCCCGAGCGTAAAGAGGCCGTTCGGCTACAAGCGGCAGGAACTTCCGTAGCGCGGCACTTGCCACGCCTCGTCCCCACAACCTCTGATCGAGCCAGTAGGAGACCGAAGGCGTCCCAAGCTGAGGGAAGCTGGCGATATAGCCAGCAATACGACCATCGGCGAGAATGGTGCGTATGAGGAAGCTAGGATCTTCAAGCATGCCAAGCCAGCGCCTACAGAATTCAGGTTCGGACTCTCCGTCATTCAGCAACTGACGATGGAAGCGGAAGAACGCTGCCAGATGGGCTGTCGATGCGGTTCGAAGATGCACGTCCACCTGAAGAACAATCCACTTTTTCGAGTGGGCCGCAACGTCTGCTTTCCACCCAAAGCAGACGTTCGGGCCGTAGGTCGGCTTTCGACCCATTGCGGACATTAGGAAAACGCAGCCGATCGACGCATCCTTACACGTCTAAGTGATGTGATCTTCGTCACACGCCGGAAAGATGAAAGTCGAGCTGCGTGGAATAGCCTTGTTCGGTATCCATCACGGTCATTGTCCCTCCAAGCTGGCGAACGGATGCTCCCAGAATTTTCAATCCCAGCCCCTCGCGTTTGCTAACCTTTCTTTCCTGAGCTGCGCGCGGCGCCGCATCGTCACTGGACGTCAGCCGATACGTCCCTAGTGCGACGCGCTTCCCGAGCACTTTGATCGTTCCGGATGACTGCTCGAAAGAATGCTTGGTCGCATTCGACACAAGCTCGTTGACGATCGTCGCCAGCAATGATCCCTCGCGGGGCGTGACCTCTACATCCTCGAAGCTGCCCACCACGGATATGCCGCTCGGGAGGGTCGAATTGAGCAGGTCGATCACCTGATCGAGATATGGCCCGAGTTCGATTAGTCCTTCATTGCCGAAGAGACCCAGGTGGTCGTGAAGAGCGGCGACCGCCATTATCTGTCGCTCGACCCGCCCGAGCGAAGCACGGGTATCATCATCATCGGTCGCGCTTCGTTCAAGTGAGACGAAGGCGCCTACCGTTTGCAGAGAATTCTTGACCCGGTGGTCGATCTCACTTCGAAGCACCTTCTCGTTGGCGATAAAGGCGCGCAGATCAAGTTGGGTCATCACCTGCTTGGCAAGGACTTGAAGAGCCTCTCGCTGCAGTTCATTCAGCGTTCGCGGCCGATTGTCGAGCACGCATAATGTGCCGATCGGATAGCCGCCCTTCGATTTGAGCAGCGCCCCGGCGTAGAAACGCAATCCCGGGTCGGCAAGGCACAGGGGATTGTCCGACATCCGGGCGTCGGCCAACGTGTCAGGGATTTCGACAAAGTCGTTTTCCAGGATCACATGGGCACACAAGGAAGTGTCGAGCGGCGTTTCGCGCACCCCGAGGCCGGTTTCAGCCTTGAACCATTGGCGGTGCTCATCGATCAGGTTCACGACCGAGATCGGGGCGTCGCAGATCCGCGAGGCAAGCATCACGATATCATCGAAGTCCGACTCTCGTGGCGTATCGAGAATGTCATAAGATCGTAGTGCAGCCAGACGCGCAGGTTCAAGCGGATGTTGCCGTGCTTTCATGCGCTTTAACGAGCTTAGGCTGCCTCAAAATGCAAGAGGGCTGACCGAGAGGTATATCGATGCGCAGCGGCGCTTTTGTCAGGTCCGCACGGTGCAAACCAAGGCGCTCATCAACGATGGCGAATGTCCGCTTTCCACCCATAGCGGACATCGAGCCGGCGAAGCGCTCCTTGCGGTGGCAATGTCCGCTAAGGGAGGGAAGCGGACATCGCCAAGTTGCCTATGTCGGCAGCTCCAGCCCACTTCTGAGTGCCTCATACTGCTCGATCGAGGTGTCACTTAGAGCTTCATCGCGCGATCCGGGGAGATCGTCATAGACGATCGCCTCTTTGAATTGGCTCGCCGTCAGGTCAAGGCGCCTACCGCCGACCGAATTGTAAAAGTGCCATTGCAGACCAACCCTAGTCTTAAGAATACTTCCTCCGAGCAGATCTTGAACAACAAGTGAGGTGACGCTGCATTGCCCACGTGCCGGATTCTTCTCTGTCCAAGTTGAGGCTGTCCTACTCGACCAGGCGGTTTTCAATCGCTTTTCAAGGGCAATAACACTCTCCATGTTGCCGAACATCTCACGGACACTGAACGTCAGCAATGGGTGGAAAGCGGAAACACCCTAGAATAAGCTATGATTTATGACCGACGGGACCGCCTTGGAGCAAATCGGTATTCCTCGCGTGCGTCGAGCACTTGTGACCGATGCTCCTATCTTGGCTCGCTTAAACGCAGCAGTTCAGACACTGCACGTGATGCTATACCCCGATCGCTTCCAAGCTTCGCCAGAGGTGGAGAAGGTAGAGGCCTATCTGTCCAGGATTTTGCAGCTTACGGAAAATGTCTTCGGGATTTGCGAGACTGCTCAAGGCGCGACTGGCTATATCTGGGTGGAAGAACAGGTGCGACCTGCGTCACCTTTCACCAATGCGTTCGCTCGGCTCTACGTCCACCATTTAGTGGTAGAGCACCAGGCTCGAGAACAAGGAGTGGCTACGGCGCTTCTTAACTGGGCCTATCAGCACGCCCGAGAACGCGGCATCACCGAAATTGGATTAGATCATTGGGAAGCAAACTCGGGCGCTCACCGTTTTTTTGTGAGACGCGGCTTCGAGGTCGAAAGAGTCATCATGATGAGGCGCGTGCCACGGAAGACCTGAGCCCAATACAGCCGTGACGCTTCGTGTCCGCAATGGGTGGAAAGCGGACGTTAGGCGGGTTAGCTCAAGGCGACCGCATCGGTTATGAAATGAAAGGGCCCGCAGACAATGCAGATTGGGATAGAGTCGAAGCCGTCAGAGAAAGACTCCTCACGCCTTAGTGAAGGCATCATCTCATTCAATCATGCTCGCATTCCTGATCTCGAACCGATCAAAGACGAGAAGCAATTTTTTATTTTCGCAAGAGATATAAATGGTCAGGTTCGGGGCGGCCTTCGCGCGACCTGTTACTGGAATACGTTGCACATCGAACTCTTGTGGATTGCTGAAGAGGCGAGAAAGAAGGGTTTGGGTAAGGAGATCATCGATCGTGCTGAGGCTCACGCGCTCGAGAATGAATGCAGCAAAGCCTTCGTGGAAACCACGAGTTGGCAGGCCAAGCCCTTCTACGAAAAACATGGATACAAACTTCTTGCCACCTTGGATGACCGGCCCAAGGGACATGCTTCTCATTACCTTGCTAAGTCACTGCTCGCGAATTGAGAATGAGGCATGCTTTCCCTTCAATGTCTGCAATGGGTCGAAAGCAGACCTAAGCCGTCAATGTCCGCTAAGGGTGGAAAGCGGACATTGGGCTTGCTACCAAACCCGTTTCCAGAGCTTCCGAAAAGTTGGCCAAGCTGCAACCTGTTCAGGGCCGATTGTCTGTCCTGCCCTGACGCTGTTGCGCGGAACTGCTATTGAGAACTCGTCCCCTCGACCGACAGTCGCCACCTCCTCTTTGAGAGTAGGATTACCCGAGAAGTCGAAGCTGAGTCTCTGACGCGCGTGTGTTGCGTTCGCGGTTGCTACAATGCGCGCCTTATCCCGAAAAAGGACGCGACGAACTTCCTTCACCTGAAACATCGTGGGTCCCTCGACCCCGACACTAAGCGCTGGCTGAATGTCCGCAATGGTTCGGAAGCAGACATTGCGTCGCCGTGGCGCTTTTTGCCTTCTGAACGTTCGCAATTGGGTCGAAGCGGACACTGATGGTGCCCAAATTCAGCCGGTGTTATCTAAGACAAAGTCGGCATGAATGGCTGGTCGGCAATCTGCGTCGTAACGGTCAAATGCGGGACCATAACGTCGATCGAAGAGTTCCGCCGCGGCCGCAGTGCCACCTAGGGCACACGCATCACGTTCGACGCCGCGTCGTCGGGCTTCCTCTGCGTGGACATCTAAGAAAATCACGAGATCCCATGCGGGCCTGAGCTCAGGACGCTGGAGGAATGTGCCATCAACGATAAGGACTGCGTCATCCGGCGCTCGTGCGGGCGTCCTTGCTAGCGGTTCGTCCCGGCCCAGGTCGAAGGAAGCCGTGACGTAGTTCCGATCTCCGCCTGGGCCGAGCGGATCGAGAAGCAGGCGGCGCATTGCCTGCAGATCACGCGCGTTCTCGTAATACCCGTCAGGCGACGTCCGACCTTGCCGATGCCTCTCCACTCTTGGTCGATGAAAGCCGTCAATCGACGCCCGTATTACGCGGTGTCCGCCCTGCTGCATCATTGCCGCGAGCGCGTCAGCAAAGGTCGTTTTACCTGATGCCGTCCGGCCGTAGACCGCTACACGGACCGGATGCGACAGGCTCAGGTTGAGGATAGTCTTGGCGACGTGCTCGATCGCTGCATGATTGGTGGCCATCCAAGAGTGACTATCTGCAGCAAGCTGTTGTCCGCAACGGGTCGTAAGCGGATATCAGCAACTTAGCTGAACGAACGTCGGAGTTCCGACCCCGGAGCCGAAATCCGGACCAGCCGAATACGGCCAGAAGCAGCCGTTCTCATTGGCGTGCGGATCTCGACCACAACTTGACACTCGGCTATCGAGCCCTTGGCTGGAATCCTCCTGTCTCATCACGCAATGCAACTTCGACGAACGCGCCTGAGTGGATTTGGCCGAAATAAATCCACCACGTATCTGCGCGCCGCTTGCCACCGCCACTCTGTATTAAGGTTTCAAGCCAGTCGAGCTTGAAACGTCGCCGCGCCCACGGGAGGAAACGTTTCAGTGCACGATCACCAGAGGCGATTTTGACAGTAATCCTGACCTCCCGTTTGTCGTCCCAGCGCGTTCCAGCTGGGGGAGAATACCCTTCCACTGCCGGATGTTCTCGCGTTCAAGATCGGTCATTTCGCGAGGCTCGCCGAGCCCGTGCTCATCGCTCTCTTTCGATGTGGTTAGCCAGACAGCATTCAAGCCCGGCGCTGTTGGACCGTCTACCGGGACGTCGCCGATCGTCAGCCCCTCAGCCATGATCGCGTCTAGACGATTGGCTGCGGTGAAGTGGTAGAGCAACATAGGTCGTAGAATCCTTTGCAGTGTCGCGTTCGACTGGTCTGCGGGTCGAGGGCCATTCCCCTAAAGCCGGAAGGTTAAGCAGCCATGTTGGTGGATGACCGCATGCATGAAGAGCATAGTTCCTCACCGCATTAAGGCTCCTGCGGTTGAACAAGCGTCCGTGGTGAGTGGCTGGGGCCTGCAGTCGAGCAAGCCCCAGCCAACATCAAGCGGCGGAAGCCACGAAGGCCTGTGCTTCAGCCATCACCTCTCCGGCAAGTCGTTGCTCAACCCGCTGAAGGTAATCGGCAAAGCGCGCCTCTGGCCGACGGCGACGCACCTCCTTTAGGGTGGTGATCTGTGCCGCGCGAGCGGAGACCACCTCGCCGTGTGTCTCAAGCTCAGCCTGCAGGATGAGCGACAGGGTCAGCACGTCGGCGACCGGAATGTTCTTCAGCCTCTCGAGCTTCCCGGTCTCAAGCAGCGCCGGCACCTGCGATGCACGGTCAGCGAACTTCACCGGCAGATCGAGGGCGACCGCCACCTCACTCATGTGGATGTGCCTGCCGGCCTGATAATCCTTGGCGAGGTCGAGGTGCAGCCACTCACGGTTCTGGCGGGCATTGGCGATGAGTTGGCGGGGCAGGCGGAGGTGGTGGCGAGCAGCGCCGATCCGGAGGACGGGAAGGTCCATCCACAGGCCCCCGTAGGTGATCAGGCGGTGGTCAGGCAGCATGTGCAGCCGGTCGAAAAGCGCCTTCAAGAGGGCAGGCTCGTCGTTACCCGCCCAGCAATCGAGATGCCCAAACTCGAGCACACCGCCCGTAATCGAGAAGGTGAGCAGGGCGGCGGCGACGGTGGACCGAAAGGGATAGCGAAGTGGCGCCGCGTCGTCCTTGTCGAGCCTAGCGTAGACTTCGTAGGCCTCGACCCGGTTGAGGGTCTCAATGTCGAGCACCGCGAAGCGCTGCGTGAAGCAATTGTCGTTCTGGTAGTTCATGATCTTGTCCTTCTGAAACGACGAAGCCCGCCGATCGGCGGGCTTCGTCAGGTGGTCGTTGTTGGGAGCCAGCGAGGTCAGACCTGCTGATCTCCGGCGAGCTTCTCAGGGTTTTTCCATTCCTCCGTTCCACTCACCTTGTCTGCTTCTCTCGAGTATACTTGCCCGAGCCGCTCAGGCGATCGAGCGCCCCGTCTCCCGCCAAGCCTGCAGGTCGGCGCTTGCAGCGGACCGCGCCGCCGGGTCGCTGCAGTGCTTGCCCACAGCAGCCAGGAACAAGGTCTGCACCCGGGACGAGAGACGCCGTCCGTTGGCGATCGGATTGCGCTGACGGTTGGGATTGCTCCACTCCGGCTCCAGGCCATGAGCGAGGCCAATGCTGTCGAGCATGCTGCGGCCAGCCTCTCTGTCATAGTCGACCAGGTCCTCCGGGACACGATCCAGCAAGTGCACGAGGCGCTCAAGGGGCGCCTTGGCCTTGTGGTCCTCGGCATCGCCCCGCGGCACGCGCACCAGGGATGACACGAGCTTTTGGACGTTCAATGCTCCGACACACGCTCCGTCTGGAATGGCGCTGATCAGTTGGTCAAGCAGTCTGATCGAGTCCGTATACTCTTCACTAACGCGGACCGTTTCATCGAAGATGAAGCTACCATCCTTGTAGGCCACGGTCAGAACCGCGAATCCCGTCATGAAGATCGTGAGCTCTGGCAGATCGTCCGGTGTGGCGCCGGCGGTTACCAGTAGGTCCGGGACGACGAAGCTGACGGGGCGGGAGAAAACGTCGATGTGCTCGATGGTGAGCGGATGTTCCATGATTATACCCTTGCTTGAAGGCGCGCGTCAGCGCCGCCGCCGCGACAAGCGGCGCCGGTGCTGACGGTCTGGTTCGTTGGGATTGAAGATCCTGAGCCCGCAGGCTCAGGCGTCGAAGTCCTCGAAGGAAGGCTCGGCCACTCGCGCGAAGCGCTCCGGGTCTACCCAGTTGAGGTGCTGCCGCAGCTCCACCGCCTTGGCGCCCGCTTCCGCGATCGCCTTCACCGACCGGCGGCGCAGCTCATCGACCCGTGGCGGGTCCATGAAATCGGTTAGGTGGTGATACCCGCCCTCCCAAATATGTTCAGCGAACTGACTGACGAGCGTTGCATGGTAGGCAGGATCACCCTGCCGGAGCGCCGCCCAGCTTGCCCACGCCCACATCGTCGAGACACAGTCCTGCTCGCAGTAGGAACGAACGGCCTCGAGTTCGCCAGCGGCGATCATGGTAGCGACATCGCTGCCGTCGCAATTCACCTTGGCCGGCACCTCAAGGGCGCGGCTGAGCTCCTTCATCGAGCAGCCGCCGCGAACCGCACCATAGTTGCCGAACAGCTCGACAAGGTCAGCATGCGCCGCACCGTAGCGCGGCGCGGACCAGAAGCGGGCGACGTTGTGGCAGTCGAACAGCTGCGCTTGCATGGCCGCCATACCGAGAACCGGGGCATCGAACGCACGTCCATTCAGGCTCACGACCGTCCGCTTGCCGATGAGCTCGTCGACGCGGCGGATCGCGTCCTCACAATGACCTGGCACGGTGACCAGGTCGAAGCGCCACTCATTGTAGCGCTCGCGGTCTGCCAGCAGCAGGGAAGTGCAGACGATCTCGTGCCGCGGCCATGGCGGAAAGGCAGCATCGGGATCAGCGTCCGGCGCGATCGTCTCGCAATCGAGCACGACGAAGTGGTCCCAGCGATAGCCGGGTTGGCCGATAGCCATAGACATTCTCCTTGAGATGAAGCCCGAAGGGAGCGTCAGCGATCTGCCGACCTTTTCCCCTCCCTTCCGGGCTCACCGGAAGCGTCTTCTTCTCTCCATTCCTGCTCTCGCCTGCAGGTCAGACGCGTCCAATGAGGAAGACATCGCCGGCCGACGTCTTCTTGCCGGACCGGAGCCCGTCGCCGTCAGCGACCCATGGAAAGGCTGTGTTGCAATCCGGTCTGCAGATTGCGGTAGCGCATTTGCTCAGCAGTCCATAGCGGATGGGCGTGCGCGTTCATGGCCGTTAGCGCCGCCTTGTTGCGCCGAATTTGGACTGCCGCTTTGCGCCGCTCCTCGTCGGTTTTAGCGAGGAGGAAGAGCCATTGCAGATGTTTAACGGTGCTCGCTGGTAGATCTTCGGACAGGGGCGGCTGCGACGCTGGCTGGGGAGCCTTTTCCACTTCCGGACTCATGCGAGTGGGTTCAAGCTGGCGCCCCGCACTCAATTTGGCACTCGGAGCTTCTACCTGGCTGCTTGCAGGAGATATCTTTCCACCTGCATCGGTCGGTGCCATTTGCTTCGAGCGTCCCGCAGTCGTGGGCTCATCGACTCGCTTTGCTTCGCCAGGCGCAGGACTGACATTCTTGCACTGGTCCTCGTCGCTCCGAAGACTTCCATTGACACGAGGCACGATCGAAATTTCGCGCTCAGCCGGCGTCGTAGGCGAACGCCCTTCAGTCTTCCGCGTAGCGGACGGCTCTGCCTCTTCAGGCTGCGGAACCGCGCTCGATTCCTCGATATCCACTGCGGCTTGAGGAGCTTGGCTCCCGTTATGGCGGATCCTCTCAGCCGCTTGCCGCTGGGCTGCTCCGCCTTCTGCGATAGCCTGCCGGACGAGTTGCTGCAGCACAGTGCTCTTCGCATACTTCCGGACGAGCGCGGCAATGTCGGGTGGCGCATCCGTGGACTGCAGCACGGCTGCGTTGCTGTAGGGATGCCTAATAATGCCGATACGATCTGGACTCTTCCTGGCGAAACCGGCCAGTCGATTGTAGTCCTTTTGCTGTTGGCTAAAGATGCCCATCAGGCGCTTTTGAGCAGGCTTAGCAAGAAGGTCCTCAGCCGTTAGCTTGAACCCTCTTAGCGCAACGTCGGCATAATGATATGTGAACGCCTCGGGCGTTGCCTTCCTTTGAACATGGGTGCCTTGCGCCACCAGCATGTCAATCGCCTCCATTAACATCCGCAAATTGACGCGCTGAGCAGGCTCTGGCCGCTCCTCCTTGCTGTGCTTCGACGATTGGTCCTGCGATTGTTCTGGGGCTTGCGGCTGCTGAGGCCTGGCTTGTGGCCCATCAGTCTTCTCCGACGACGTTTTCGCTACGAATGAAGGCTGTTCCTTTGCAGGCGAGACCTCGGGGTTGTAAGAAGTGAGTGCAGGCCCGACACGCCGGTTCTTCGCAGCTTCAATTACAGCCGCGTCGCGAGCTGCTGCTTCCTCATCCAGGGCAGCAAGCTGCTGCTCGGTTTGCTGGTGCCGACGATCGACCTCAAGCTCAGCGAGTTTGGAGCTGATGGAAGCCTGCAGCGCTCTTGCCTCAGCATCGAGTTGATCGGCGATCTTCCGGCACTCGCGGGCTCGCTCTACATCATCCCGGAAGAAGCGCTGCACGCCAGAGAGATGAGCTCGTGCTTCCTTCTGACGCTCGATATAGAGGCGGATCTCGGCCCTTTGACGAGGATTGCTCTCGTTCCAATTCGCCAGCAGGCGCTGTTCGCACGTTATGTCGACAGCCTCTGCCCGTGAGCGGGCACGGGCAATACCTGCCTCCAAGTCGTCTGCGAGCTGCCGATGGCTAGCTACGAGAAGCTGAGTTCGGGTCGCGTGTCGCACATCGTTGCGCAGGGACTCGGCCACGCTGGACGGATGGCTCCCATCCGCGGCGTTGGGTAATCGCTTCATCAGCGCCGTGCACGAGCGCTTGATCGCGCCGAGAACGGCGACGTAGGCCTTGCGGCGCAGCACCTGCAGGTAGTCGAACTGCTTCCTTTCGTTGTCGACGCCGACGATCGTTGGAATGCCCAACCTCTCGAGACGGTTGGCATTGGATCCCAGGTGCCGGTCCGGCGCCTTGGCGATACCAAGCTCGTCGAAGGGCAGCTCGCTCAACCTCCGCCGGGCCTGCACACGGGCAAGCTCCTCGTTGACTAAGTCCGAGTAGCGCTTCCGCATCGAAGGAATGAAGGTCTTGTGCTTTAGGTAGCTCGGCTTGCCCTGTTCGAAGGGCCGGATTGTTGCCTTGTGCCGGTCAGGGCGGATGTAGGTAACCGGCACCTCGAAGTCGTAGGCCAAGTTGGCGGCATAGGGCTGTAAAGCTTCAGTCCCCAGGGTTCGCACCCGTTGCAAGAAGTCGTGATCGATCTGCTTCTTCTTCGTCGGGGATCGCTCGCCGAGGTGGTCCTTGATGCGATTGGTAAAAAGCCGGCAAGGCCGGTCATAGTAGGCCAAGTGGAAGTGCCAGTTCTTATGGTGATTGCTGGCACTCGGCTGGTGAATGACTGCGACGTAGGGCAGGCCCTTCTCGTCGAAATAGGCGCAAAAGGCTTTCAGGACGGTGACCCGTCCTTCCATATCCAGCCCGTCCGGGAACTCGGCCGTGAAGCGGCTTTGGATCCGGCCGCCCTCGGCGTCGTGAAACTGGGCACCATGACTGTAAACGAGCTTCCCGGTCGCTGGGTCCTTCGTGGGCGGAGTCCAGCCATGTTCCATGGCGATTGCCCGAAGTAACTCGTTGCCCGGAGTGACAATCTTGCGGGGCTTGCCGGTGCCGCTTGCGCGCGCCGCATGGATGCCATCGCGGACGGCGGCAGGGCATCGTTCGTCATCGGCCAAGCTGTCCCAGAAAGTTGGCGACCGATGGTAATCAATGGTGAGTTGGTCGTCGCCTGGTTCCTTCTCCAGCGCCTCGATGCTGCGCCAGATGTCCAGCCGGCGCTGCACCGGAATGTTGGAGAAGATGGCAGGCCGGAACAGATGCTGCGCCACCGCGCCGGGGCGGCCGATGTAGCCGATGTGGGCAGCCGCCATGCCGTGGCGCTCGGCATCGGCAACCAAGACTTCGGCCACAGCTTCATCGCGCTCCATGTATCGAGCGAAGTCGGCGGTGACATCGGCGTCGCGGTGCTGACCCTTGGTGATGTTATCGTGCGCGAAGTGGAAGCTTGTCCGTCCGTCCGGTGTCTCCACCCGCATATCGCGGCGCATCGGAATCGATAGCAGCATCGGCATCTTCAGAGCCGCCTTAGTGGAAAAGCGCGCCTCGCCTCGACGGCGTCCTTGGCTGCGGCCAGGCTCGGTAGAAGCAACCCACGGCCTTGCCTTGAGGAGGCCGATCGCGTCTGTCGTATCGCCGATTACTTCGCGCTCGAACCACAGGCGGGCCGCGAGAGAGCGTGTTTGGCTCTCGTGGATCACGCGACCACGCACGTCGAGGTTCCCGCCCCCGAAGTAGCCGCCGAGCCTGAACTCGCCTTCCTTGCGCCAGTTCTTCAGCTGGTCGCGCCTCGCCTGGAATTCGTCCGTCAACGCTCATCTCCCGTCACCAAGGATATAGGAGAGCAGCTCAAAAGGAACAAACAGGCAACTCGAAGAAGATGTAACACAAGCGCCCAATGGGTCGCGCCTTCGGATAGCAACGGCTATCCGAACCGAGCATCGCGAGCAGTAAGGAATGAATAAATCAAATCCCTGCAGACGTGCGGGGATTTGATGGTATTTCGCAAAAGTTAGAAGGGCCGGAGTGATTTCCGGATCTCTGCATTTTCCTTCGCTAGATTCAAAAGAGGGCGCCTGTCCTGACACATTTTTCGGCACTGTTCACGTTAAGCATGACTTGGCGCGAAAGCGTGCCGGCATGATACAGAACTTAGTCTTTCGGTAACTCTATCCTGTCCTGCTGCAGGACGATTTGACGGATTTGGCGGCTGCTTCTCCGCAGAAAGCCAAATTAGACACATTTCAGCGACGATTCTCCGGCGTCGCGAGTGGCTCGGCCGGTTAACTATTCCGAAGACTGGGAGTAGCAGGCAAAGAACGGCCATCAACGAGTGCCTCTACCTCCCCGGCCACGACATAAGCGACCCCGCGGTAGCCCAGCATCAAGGCGGCAATCGCCTGCAGTTTCCTCTTGTTCTCGGTCGTGTCCGGCAGGAACCATGCGCCTTGCACGAGGGGCTTCGCTCCGGACGCCTGGAGCTTGCGAAGGATGAACTGCCGGGCAGCCGGCGTCGAGGACGGCACCTGGTAGAAGAGAACGACGATGTCCTCGCCCTCATCGATCAAAATGCGGCTCCTCAAGAAATAACGAAGTCACAGCTGTGACATCAGGCATGGAGAAGTATGTGACAGCTGTTACATCAAGCCGGTGTGCCAGGTGGGCGCTCGATGGGCATCCGTGGCGGCGCAGTTTCCCACATCAAGGCGACGTCCTCGGGTGTGAGCCCGTATGCCGCATTGACAATGTCGGAGATGGCGCGCTCGTGCGCGATGGTAGCAATGCGGGCTTCGCGAGCAGGCGCAACGGAGGCGTTGTATTCGGCTCTCAGTCGCTGGAGCTCGGTCGACGAAACCGGTCGCCGCCGTGGGAAGCAACTGCTGACCGCCGCTACGAAGTCGTCACTGTTGAGCAGGCTGGCATTGCCGAGCGGGCGAGTTAGCCTAGGCAAGCCAAAGACGGTAAGTAGCCAGTCCGCGACCGCCTGATCGGCGTCCCGGATAACTCTAGTTAGATCAATTAGAGCTTCAACCTGAGGCGTGAGGCCATCGCGGTGTTCGGAACTGAATGAGGGTATTGGGAGGCGTTCGACATACGGGATGTCCATCGCCAGCGCCTCATCCTTCTTGTGCGGAAAAGTTCTAAACTGAAAAAGCCAAAGGATCGGTGAGTTCAAGGCGGCAAGCACAGCCAAATCAGTAGTGGGCAGAATCAGGGCCGAGTCATTTACCCAACGATTTTGGCGATCAAGCCCGAACATTGAATAGAATGCGATACGGCGGATCATGATCTTGGGTTGATCGAACTCCCGCCAATAATCGACGGGATCCTGCACCTCGAACCATCTATAGGTGCCTTGCTTCCTGCCCGGCCACTCCTCGCCGGGGGTCATGGGCTGCCAACCTGCAGGCTTCGGCTCAAGCTTTGCTCGATAGCTATCGAGGTGCCGTAGCACTGATGGATAGCGCTCTATGTCGATGCCCCGTCGCGCGAAGATCATCCACAAGTCCGCCCAGGCAGGGTTCCACCGATCGATGTCCTGACCACGCAAATACGGCCTTATGATCTCGGCCGCGCTCGCATCTTCCCTGACCAAACGATCACGAGTCTGAGTGTCGATAAGGAAGGCTTCGTTGAAACCTGTCTTCACCCCGTAGAGGGGTCGGCACCCAGCAGCCTCGACCAAGGGCAAGCCGTTCCGGCGAAGCTTGTCTAGCAATGCGGCTATCGCGGGTGGCTCGAGCGTCCAGGCGTCAGCGGATAGCTGACTGCGTAGTGCTGGCGCCTGGACTGACAGCACGGCCCTGCCGAGCGCTTCCTGCGGCACGTCGTCACGAGGGATGACTGCGAGGTCGAACGTCTCTGGCGCAGGTCCAGTATCAGGCCGACGAACGCAGATTACGCACGGCATCACGTCTGCGTCGGCGAACAGATGACGGGCGTGACCAAAGTCGGCCACGAACTCAACCCAGGCATCCTCAGCGAAAAGGCGACGCAGCTTGTCGGCGTAGCCCGCCTTCAGCCACTTGTTCGTGACGACGAAGCTCATTCGGCCGCCAGGCCGAAGCAGGTTGAGGCCCTGCTCGTAGAAGTAGACGTAGAGGTCGGCGACACCATCGAAGCTGCGGTAGGCGTTCGCTAGCGCTGGCTTGATCGAGCCGAGCAGCTCCTGCCTGACATAGGGTGGATTGCCGATCACGGCGTCGAAGCCGCCCTGACGGTCTTCCGAAGTGAGGTCGGTCCAGACGCCAGGGAAGGCGAGCTCCCAGTGGAACAACCGATGGTCAGTTGCGAATCTGCGGAGTTGGTCGAGCAGGTCGGCAGCTACGGCCCTGCGCCGATCGTCGGGTCGCACGGATGGAAGTAGCGAGCCCTGCACTTCCGCTTCCGCGGGCAGCAACGCCAGCTGTTGGCGAGCTTCGGCTGACATGATCTCGGCGCGGCCAGATGCCAGATCGAACGGGTCGCCCAACGTGCCCTCGAGAACGGACTGCAGTGCGGCAGCCCGCTCGAACGCCACCATGGCTGCTCTTGCTCGAGCCACCAGGGTCGGGCTCCCGCCACGGCGGGCGATTTCGTCGGCCGTTTCCCGCGGCCGCCGAGGGGCCGCGGCAAAGACGCCGCTGGCCGCTTCGGCGGTGACCAGGTCGAGCATGGCGGCGAGGGGTTCGGTAGCTTCTTCGACCAGACCGAAGGTTGCTTTGGACTCTGCCACCGCATCTTTGTCGCTGTCGGTGTTCGCCTCGATCCGGTCCATCAGGCCAGCTACCTGATCGATTACGGCAAGCCGCTGCCCGATGTAGAGGGAGCCGCGATTGGACAAAGTGAGGGCAGCAGGGCGCATCCATGCCCCCAGCAGGCTGTTGCCGCAGCGCAGGTGGTGATCAAGGAAGGAGAGGGGAGCACCGACCGTGAAGCTGTGGAGCCACAAGGCCACTTTGGCGAGTTCAACCGCCATGGGGTTCAGGTCCACGCCGTAGATGCAGCGCTTCAGGACCATTCGGCGGATGATGTGCCGATCATCGAGCTGGTCTTCGACGATCGGCCAGCCATGGGTGCGTGCGTGCCCGAGAATGGATTCGCGCACGTCCTCGATGCGGGCGAGAACCGGTGAGCTGTAGGCTAGGTCGTCCGCCCAGCTTGCCCGATCGAGCGCGGCGCTAGCGTCACCAATCGCGCTCAGCACCCGGTCTGAAAGCCAGTCCACCAGGCTGACGAGGAAGTGGCCAGATCCCATTGCCGGGTCCACGATCTTCAGCTCGAGTAGGCGGGCGGCGGGGTCGAGATCCTCTAGCTCGAGCAAGCAATCGACCGGAGGCCTGGGATCATCGGCAAGGGCGTCGACCTTCGCGACGAATGCCTGAAGCCGCTCGGCGACGATCGGACCTACCGCCCGGTCGATGATGAGCGAGACCAGCTCCTCCGGAGTGTAGTAGCTGCCGGAACGATGTCGGGCCTGATTGTCCGCAACGGGGCCGATCGAGCCGTCGTCACGCCGCTCAAGAGCATATTCGAGGATGCCTTCGTAGATGCTTCCAAGCTGCTGAACCGACAGGTCGCGGTAGTTGATGTAGCGTGGCCGTGGCTGCGCATCCTCATGGCTGAGCCGGAAGATGACATCGGCCATGACACTGTCGGGAATGCCGACCCGTGAAAGGATCGGGGCTGACGAGGGCGAGAAGAGGCCACCATTATAGGGTGGAATGCCCAGGTGGTCGTCGCCCTCCGAAATCGCGCGGAAGATCTCGCTCACCCTGGCCCACAAGGTTGTCATACGAGGAGAGTAGGTTCCGCCCTGCTGGCGACGTTCTGCAATCTCGTGCCGCAGCCGGGTCAAGCAATAATCGGCATAGGGTCCACGCTCGTCGGGCAGTAGGTTGCGGTCCTCGGCGTAGAGCACGAATAGCAGGCGGTAGAGGAGGAAGAGGGCGCCCGACCGAACTTCCTCGAGATATTCCGTGCTGGCGTCCGCAGGTTGCTGTTGGTCTGCGCTGGCGATGGCGGTGACCAGAGCGGGGAAGACCTGCTCGAACACCACACCTGACAGGCTTGCCGCAACGCGTGCCTCCCACTGCCGCCCCGCTCGTAGCGCTCGGTCGTGAAGGGTTGTGCCACCAGCGGAAGCCACGAAGGCGCTGCGGCCGTAGAGCAGAAGGAAAAGGCGGAAGACGTGAACCGGGTCTGGGCAGTCGCGATCGAGGAGATCGGGTTCAGCCAGTCCCGCAGCCTTCATCAGGTCAATCTCGAGATAATCCTCGGCAATCGACAGGGCGCCTTGCCAGTAGAGCCGCCAAAGGCGACCGTTGGTCAGCAGGCCCCATCGCATTCGTCCGGCGGATACATCGTCCGCCCGGCGGAGATAGTGGAGAAGCTGGGTGCTCGGGACCAGCGGATCGCCGCGTCCACCTTCGCGGTCGAGCGGCCGACTCCACCGTTTGGCTTCCACGAGGCAGGCTCCGAGCTCGAACCTGGCCCATGGTTCTCGCTGCATGGCTGCATCGTGCGAGCTTTGGTCAGGGAAGAGCAGAGCATCTGGCACATCGGAACGGCCGCGCACCGTCATATTCTGCTGGACAGCGATGTGCTCCCACCCCAGCAGGCGAAGCATCGGGAAGATTAGTCGCTGCTCGGTCTCTGCCTCGTTCGGGTTTGTCTGCGCAGCTAGAGCGGAGAGCAGTTGGCGTGCCTCTTCCACACGGGCCGCAACGTCGTTCTGGTCTAGCGCCTGCCACTCAGGGGCTTCCACAACTCCTTCGCTGAGCCAATCGCGGGTGAACAGACCTCCCGAAAACAATGCAGACGCCCCCACTAGTTATTCGCTGACGTTAGAAGGCGCGGAGTTCGCCGCCAAGCAGGACGTTCAGAATGAGCGCGAGATGCCCAAGCCGCGCGGCGTCAAAGTTGTTCTGGCACTCAACGTGACATTCTTTGTTCCTGTGTGCCCGACAGTCCGACGCTTCGTCCGATTGCGCTCAGCCGCGTCCAAGCGTCGTTAGAGCGCGGCAGCCGCCGTTAAAACGCCGGTCTCCCAAGCCGCGAAGACGACCAAACCAGCCGCTACTAACCCCGCAACCCAATTCGCGGACCGTTCCACGCCGTCGTAGATCACGCGCGCCTCCTTCAACGGATTCCCTGCAAGCGTGTCAAACTCGGCATCGGACAGATACGCGTAGCCCTTGTGGCGCCACTGCGCCCGGGCATCCGCGGCGACTTTCAGGAAGGCTCGGCTGCTCTTGACGGTCACCACCTGGCTAACAACGATGTAGGCGGCGACCAGAAGCAGGACGATCGAGTAAACTGGCGTTGCCGTCGTCTTGGTGGCGTCCATGGACAGCCTGAACGCAATGGTGACGATCGCCACCGCCACGTCGCGCCACAGGCCACTGCTAAGGTCCCGCGTTTGCTGCGTGACCTTGCCGATCTCCTCGGCCAGCGTCTTCCGCAGATCGGAGAGGCTCTTGATGGTTTCGCGACTGCTCTGCTGGACATGGGCCCGATAGGCCAATCCGGCACTTTCCAGCGCCAAGTGCAGGCGTTCGGGCAGACCCGCTGCGAACGGCTGCTCGTCGCGCCATTCACGCGCGAGCTCACCCGCCAGCAGCGTGTGTCGCAACTCGACATCGCGATCCTCGACGAACAGCCAACGCGCCGCTTCCTGAAGAGCGTCGAACGACTCGACGGTCTCGTCGCGGTCGCCGAGATCGAGACGACGCGTCGGCGATCCAGCCAGCACGACCCGCGTCGCGCCGTCGACATCGTAAATCTCGCTCACCAAGGATCTACGGACGGCGTCGGCCGCTACTGCGCGCCACAGGAGGAATGGCTCGTCGTGCCGATCGCTATCGCCTTCGAGCAGCCAGCTGCCGATCTCCGCTGGCGCCCGGCTGTTGCCCGCGATGGTCCGGGCGAACCGACGTGGCGACGGATACGCCGAAGCGGGCGGCGGCGCAGCGTCCAGATCGCCGAGCCGCCAAGGAACAATGTTCACGCCAAGGGTCGGGATCGGGACGCCCAGACTGAGTAATCGAATCTCGGATTGGTTTGGCGAGGCATCGACGATGGCTAACGCTCGGCGCAGCCCTTGGCTGGTCACGATGCGGATGGCGTTCGCCGGCTGCTTGATCTCGAGAGTGATGCGCAACGGCTCGCCGGCGAGCTCCGACAGATCGGCGATCCTCAGGTCGTGGGCGTCGCCCAGGTCGTCCCTGCACGTCAACCGGCAGCCGTAGTCAGCACAATCAGAAACGACCGCCCGCCACGCCAACAGGGCCGCCTCGTCGGGCGTGCCTGCGACAGTCAGCGACCCGATAGCCTCGCTGACGTCCAGGGAGCTCGAGGCGTCAAGCGCCGCCGATACGCTCAAGAGCATCGTCGTCGTCCACCGTGACACGCGCGGTCGTGATTCGGATCTCGGTGTCCCCCGTATCTAATCCCCGCCGTTCGATCCGGTTTCTGACCTCCTCGTCGAACAGGATTTGAATGCCCTCTATGGTTTCGATCCTCTTGCGCGACGGCTTAGGAATCGCCGTCGGATCGACCCTAAAGGTCTCCTCGTCTAGACGCTGCGCCGTCAGCTTCCGCTTGAATGTCTTGCGGACGGGGGAGTCTTCCGGAAGCATGCCGAAGATCGAGTGGAACAGCTGTCCGTGCGTTTCGGGCCCGAACTCGCGCGTGGCGCGCAGCTGTTCGTTGATGCGGCGGGCGCCGCCTTTTACGATGTCGGGATCTAGATCCGCCCTGTGCTGCCTGAACACGTCCTTGAAAACTCGCTCGGTCTTCTTGGTGAACTCGGCCGGCGTCGCCGCCCGACGCACTCGAAGGAACTTCTCGAAATATTCCGATATGCCGTCGGGCCGGGACCGATCTCGCACCATCAACTCGCCGTCCTCTTGACCGAGCCGCACCAGCGCGATCTTTTGCAGGGACTCGCGCTTGGTCGAGAAAGTCTGCCTGAATTCCTCTAGGATCGCACGACGCTGACCGTCGCGATCGGCGATGTCGTATTTAAGCACCTGGTCGTTGTCATACTTGACCAGTGCGAAAAGCCGGCAGTCATCGACCGTGCTCAGCAGGAAGAGGAAGAACACTCCGTCGATCGAGTTCCTGCGATGCTCGTGCTGAAAAGCTCCCGCGAGCCGTTCGGAACCGGTCACGAAAAAAGCGTCGTCGCTGCCGATCTCGCGCAACGTCGCCATCGTCGGCGAATCCTGCGTGAACCTGTAAGCGTTGCCGCCCAGCGCCGACTTGATGCGCTTGAGGAAGAATTCCGTGAAGATAGGCGGGTCGAACTCGGCGAGCAGCATCGGCTCCTCAAATTCGGGCCCGACTACGTGGAAAATCATCCGATCGATGCGCAGGTCGTCACGTTCAGCGTCACTCAGAAACGGCATTGCATTCCCCCTGTCGACGATCATGCAGCACCTTTCGGTATCTGCCAATCGCAACGCCGACCCGTCGCGAGCACATCATCGGGACAGGTCCGTGCGGGGATCAGCGCCGGTCAGCTCGACACACCCCTGCTGCGCCACGACGACGGTCTGACGAGCATGGACCGTGCGGAAGCGCTCGGGCCTCGTTGAACCTGCCCCGCGCCCGACCCTCGCTCGGATAGCACCCGTTGTTAGTCGCACAGTCAGCAAAGTGCGGCCTTTGTTCCTGATTCATGTCCCAACACAGACCTCGACACCATCTGACGATCAAGTTTGTTCTTAGAACATAAGAAGAACATCGGTCAACGTCGATAGCGCTGTTCGTCCCATGCAGCACGTAATTTGGCAGTCGGAGCGTCGGTGTCCTACGCGGCCTGCATGAGCACCACTCGGAACATCGACGGCGCTCACCTTTCGGTTTCTGAAAGCACCTGTTTGGTCGCGACCTGCGAGGCGTGCCGGACCGCCGCAATTGAGGGTTGCGCGACCGTCTAACTGGCCGATGGCCGGAGATCCGCTGTGGAGTGGGACGACCGGTTCCACGAAGACGGGATTGGGGCTGTCTTCCAACACGGCTGGAGCTGGCCGGAAACGGCATGGCAGCTTTGGCGCCTCGCGCCTGAAAAGCGGACGCTGACCCCGGCGTCGCTTGCTTCTGGCTCTCCGCAGCAGACCCGGCGGACCAAACCTCCTCCCGTCGGGAACTTCGAGGAGCTCCCTCGCTAAGTCTTGGAGCGCTACAGCCGCCTGCTGAAGTTCAACCTTGGACTAAGCGAGCAAACTCAAGTCGGCTTCGAAGGCGGCAACGTCTCGCCAGCCGAGCAACTGGACCACCTCAAAAGCGAGGTTCTTCGTTGCGTAATCGCCTAAAGCTGCATCCGCCGCAGTCAGTTTCTCGAAGCATTCTACAACTGCCGGGTGCGGCCGGCCTTCTTCCCAGTGAATGCCTTGGTTGCGGCCCTGCCAGACCACGTCCTTCAGCGATACGCCGCCGATGTCACGACCCGCAGGCACCGCAGCCAGCCCACCGTGCACCGCTGAGAGGCCCTGCTTTGAATATTGGAGTAAGGACGAAGCAAGGGAGCTGCGGGAGAACGTGCGGGCTTCCAGCGTCGCTTGCACCTTAGCCAGTTCCTCGGCCGCATGATGTCGTTCTTTGTCGGGGCCAAAGTATGTGTCCCAGTGTATCTGGGTGGCTAGCCCCTCGTCATCCAGTTCATCCATGAACGCCGCCGACTGCTCGTAACCACGCCGGGTGGCTTCCTCGTGCCGCCGAAGAATCGCACTGGCTTCGTCAACAATGGCGTGCTCCGACCATATGACTGGAATAATCGAGGCAACCGCATGGCGAATTTCAGCCAAGTAGGTCCTCATATCCATCGTCTGTTTCTTTCGAGTGTGAAGGAGCGGGATACTAATGAGGCAGCGGCCGAATAGCTTCGAGGAGCACGACGGCACTGATGACCTCCCTCGCGGAGCGCACCACATGCGCGGCGAGCTGAAGGAGGTCATCTGAAACGCGGATAGTGTCGGACGCGTGGTCTTCAATGACCTGCTCACTCTCGTGCAGGGCATCAGCAACCCTTTTCATGATGTCTTTCAGCTGAGCCGGGGCCCGTGGTGGCGGGTTCGCCGCTGCTGCGCGGAGAGCTTCCTCCAGTTCGTCCAAATCGACGATGTGCGCCGCAAGCGCCTCGCGGGTCTGCAGTTCGTATTGTTCCTGAGACGGCATCGGTAACACTCCAATACAAGAGAGGTATCGAAGTAAGTTTCCGCCGCGCCGGTTTGTAGGGGCGTATGCTGTGGTGCGGCTCGTGAGACGCGCCGCTCTGGTGAGATCGCCCTCAGCATACGTTGGCCGGCGCCCACCCAGTCGCGGCGAGCGCACCCCGAGCACAAGATTTACCCACTATCCACACCAGAACTCCCACATATTGTGCTAAAGGAGCCGTTTACCGCTTTAGCAATCGCTGATGCTGCGTTATAGATGTTCACGACTCGTTCTGGAGGTTCTGTGACTGGGACTCAAGGTGTTCGGCGGGTGCTGGCGATTGACGGAGGTGGCCTGAAGGGAGCGCTTCCGGCAGCGCTTCTTGCCGAGATCGAAGAGCGGTCAGGACGACGCATTGTCGATCAATTTGACCTCATCGCGGGCACCTCGACCGGAGGCATAATCGCGCTCGGCTTGGCCATGGGCCTGTCCGCCAAGGAGATCCTCGCGTTCTACCGGACGCGCGGTCCCAGCATCTTCAGACAATCGGCTGAACCTGAAGGCACCTTGAGCGCCCGTGTCCGTGCGGGAGTAAGCAGGCTGGCCAGGGCGGCTCGGTCGCTGTTTCTGAGCAAGTATGGGAGCGAAGGCCTAAGGGAGGCGCTGAGCAGTGTGTTCGCCGAGCGGCTATTAGGTGAAGCACAAACTCGACTGGTAATCCCGGCCTACGATTCCATGGTGGGCGGGCCTTACGTCTTTAAGACCGCGCATCACCCTCGCTTTAAGGCGGACCACGTGCGACGCGTTGTCGACGTTGCCCTCTGCACTGCTGCAGCCCCGACTTACCTTCCTGCGCATTCTTTCGAAGGCGGCGCGAGCATTGTCGATGGGGGAGTGTGGGCAAACAATCCTGCCGGCGCTGCAGCTCTTGAAGCGGCGGCCATCTTGCAATGGGATATGACGAGCGTGCGATTGCTCTCCTTGGGCTGTTCGCAGTCGTATCTTGCCCCAAAGCCAAACGTGGGGAAGATTGGTGCAGCACGAGGCCTATGGGTCACGAACCTCCTGATGGAGGGGCAGGCATGTTTCAGCATGGCAACCGCCAAGCTGCTGCTAGGGCACCCTCACACGAATCCGCATCTTATTCGCATCGATCCCCAAGTGCCTCCGGGGTTTGCGAGCTTGGATGACGCACGGAAGATCGACGAGTTGGCCCGCCTGGGCGTCGCGGCGGCCCGTCAACATCTTCCTGAAATCGAACGCTGTTTCCTAATCGGGAAAAGAGAGCCGTTCGTGCCGAAATACGAGACCCGAAGGAGAGCTGCGTGAAGTTCGACCCCATCTATGGCAGCTGGCTTGACCAGCTGCTCGCCGACATCGCGGAGAAGATTCAGCTGACGCCCAGCGCTTACGAGCGGGCAGTGGCGCGATACAATACGATTGCGGCGTATCTCGCTGACGGTCTCAGCGGAATCGCACAGCTCAATCCTGTAATCTACCCGCAGGGCAGTTTTCGCGTCGGCACGACGATTTCGGCCCACGAGGATGATGAGGACTACGACATCGACCTCGTCCTAGAGTTGGGTATCCCCGTCTACAGTGACCCCAATGCTGTCCTGCAGCTCGTCGCCGACGTGATGGAGCGGGGCAAGGGTCGCCTGCATTTCAAAGCTTGCAAGAAGAAGAAGCGCTGCATCACCATCGAATACAGCGACATGCACCTCGACATAACCCCGGCGGTGTTGCGTGACGGCTCCAACCCCCGCGTGCTCGGCATCTTTGACCGTCACCCCGGACGCCCGGACCACGCGATTGCGAACCCTGAAGGCTTCGCGAAGTGGTTCGACGAAAAGGTTCAGCCTGCCCAGGTTCTCCAGAAGCGGGCGCTTAGAGCGGAAACCTATCCCGTGCCGGACCAGAAAGCTCCGGAAGAGAAGCCTGTTCGCGTCCTCTCCATTCAACTTCTCAAGCGCTACCGTGACATCGCCAGTGACAGGCGGCACTATGCTCGTTGTCCGTCGGTGCTGCTGTCCAAACTTGCAGTGGACGCCCCCCATGGAGGCGGACTTCACGGAGACCTGCGGGTCACTACAAAGTATCTCGCCAGTGCGGTCATGCAGATACCGCCGCCGGTCGAGAACCCGCGCTGTTGTGACGACAAGCTTTCGGACCGGTGGCCCATGACGGCCTCCGACCAGCAGGCCTTTGCGCAGGACTTACTCCAGCTCGACGCTCAGCTTGCGCGCTTGGGGGAAGAGGGCACGCAGGCTCAGAAGCAGCGCATTCTTGAAGAGCTGTTCGGCGAACGTCCAGCGCGGCGCGCATATGAATCGGCTGCGGCGAGGCTGGGCAAACAGAGCGCCACCGGTGAACTCAAACTTGGCATGGGGCGAGGAGCCGCGGGTCTCGGTCTAGGCTTGGTCTCGCCCCCAGCTAAAGCTATCGCGGTGCCCGGGCATCGTTTCTACGGGAGCGATGATTGAGGCAAAGCCTGCCTAATCTCTCCGAGTGCCCTGGTAGCGATGACTGGACCGAGGACACCGGTCGGCGCATGCTCAATGCTGAGGACCGCCGTATTCGGGAGCTGTTCCCCGAGTTCAGGCGTGTGGCGGCACTGCCGGGACAGTCGATCTGGGAGGGGGTGCTACAGCCGTTCGCCCAGCCTTATCGGGTCCGATTAATTTGGACTCTTTCGGTGCGCGGGCCGAGCGTTCGCAGTGCCTATAGCTCCCCAACAGTGCTGGTGGTGGATCCGCCGCTTGTCAGGAGAGATGCGGAGCCCGGGCAACCTATTCCTCACCTGTATGCCCGCCCCCGGCCTGAGATGCCGCCCCACCTCTGCCTCTACTGGCCCCCGGGCCGTGAGTTCGACGCCTCGATGTATTTGGCGGAGACCATTCTGCCGTGGGCCGCAGAGTGGCTCATGTATTACGAACTTTGGCATGTAACTGGCTCATGGGCGGGGCCGGAAGCTCCGCATGCCCCAGCCCAGCCAGCGCTGACGGCAGCAACTGTAACGGAGGCCCGGGCCGCCTCACGGCCAAGCCGCTACCGTCCTGCGAAAGGGCTCCTCCATGCGCACCCATATCTTATAGCAACACGTCACCCCGTGGCACCTGAGGCTCCGGAGACGCTGGACTCTGAGGCCAACCAAAACAGCAGGGCAGAGCGGAAATCCGTGAGGTGCTAAGCAGCCTGGTGTAGCCTCTTAAGCAGATTACGGACCGAAGATGGGTGCCACTGGCCACCGCGCGGCGAGCCCGCAATCGTTTCGCATCTACCGCAAATGTCCGGGAACAAGGAGCATCTGCTTTTCGGACGCGCGCGGGCACGGCGGAGCGACTGGAATGGGCGCATTCCAGACTTAACGCAGAGATCTGACGGAAGAATGTCAGAAGGCGGAGTGCGACGATTTCAGGCGCAGAACCGCTCTTTGGCATTTCGGCCCTCAGCCGAACCAACCCGAGAGCGCTTTGAGATCTGCATCAGCCGGACCTTGTCGGCGCAAGGAACATGATCGGTGACGATCGGCATCTGCTTTAGCATGACGTTCAATCGCTCACGCAACTCTGTCTCTTGGCCGAGGGTCAGCGCTCGCCGATTGTAGTTGCGAGCACCAGTTCCCTTACGTCTGTGCCCCATATGATCAGCGATTATGGTCTCGCTTACCTCTGGGGAAGCTAAGACACTATTGTTGTAGGTGCGATGCGAGTGGAGATCGGCCTTCTTGCCGTCCTTCGTTTCGGGAAGCGGCACGATCGCGTGTGTCGCGTCCATTATGAAGCACCACGCAGTTGCATAGAACCGCCGCCCGCCCTTGGCGGGCCGGGTTGCGCCCTCCTTGCCGGCCTTAGCTTCCGCCTCGTAGAGTTCGGGGAAGATCATCTTGTGACCTTCAGCTTGGATTGCAGCGACATACCGGTCCAGTCGTAGCCGCAGCAGTTCCGGATGAAGCGGCATTACTCGGTGCCGCGAAAGCCGCTTCAACCCTGCCTTCGTTTCCCCGTCCTTGCTGCGCGTCATGTTTGCCTGCACGATGAGGTAGGGAACGGCGCAATCGAAGTCGAAATCGATGACTTCCAGGCCACAAGCTTCTTCTCGGGCGAGACCCGTGTATGTGACGATCAATGGCACCCAGTAAGCGGCATCCTGATAGATCGTTGGATGCGACGTCGCTTTGACTCTCGCGTTTGGGCCGCCGCTGCCCTGCCACAGTGGCAAACCATAGAGAATGCGAAGGTGCTCCGGGGTCCAAGGCACCCGCTTGGGGTCGGACGGGTCCTCGTCGACCTTCACGCGCTCATCGAAATCCATCACTCGGCCGTAGCCAGCCGCCGGGAGCCAATACGATTTCTTAAGAATATCGCTGGCCGCTGCCATTTTCGTCAGATGGCTGTTTATGGTCCGTCCTGAGCGGCGCTTTTTAACCGGCGGTGTCTTCGCGAAATCCGCTGGATTGAACGGCTTTGCCATCCCGCCGCTCTTTCCGAGCCTGCCCCAAACAAAATCCTTGGGGATTTTTTTAAGCCTTTGCACGTAAAGCGTGACGTCAGCAGGCCGGTAATCAGACATGACCTTGTCACCGGTCAACCACGCGAACCCCTCGAGGATGAGCCTAGTCTTGCCATTGTCAGGCTGCCATCCTCTGATCTCGAACAATGTCGTTTCAAGCGTGTCGAGTTGCTCACTGAACCGAATCGTAGTCGTCTCGGCGAAGAGCCCAGGTCGCGTCGCACTTAGCGTGGTTGGGTCACCGGCGGGGGTGGTCATCGCCGCATGGAACTTCAGCTGTGGTGTCGCCAGGGAGCTGCGCACCTCGGCCACCAAGGCATCATCAAGCAGGTAGTGAGCGGCATCGCCCATGTTCACCAGCGGCGGAACGCTTAGTAGATCCGCCCGGCGATGGGCTTCGATGCGCGCGCTAAATAGGGTGCAGCGCGCCTCATCAAGCGTCGCCTGACACACCGGAGCGCCGATCTCTCTGAGTGCATCGGCCGCCATCGCCCAACTCACGCTATTAGGCGTGATCACCAGCTTCAGCGTGTTCACGAGCAATGCCCGCTCCTCGACCGACCAGCTGTCATCGAGGACGGCGTTCAGATCGTCGGCAGATAAGGACTGCGCTTCCGGCGAAACGCGATGCACGACCTCATAGGCAGCTGCCAGAACCTTGTGGGTCGAGGGATGCGCTGGAGTTCTACAAACTGGCGCGGTGGC